>Ga0126342_10002025_pt1 | contig 30564 bp, 28 predicted proteins | sample Cyp1metagenome_FD_92528 | JGI IMG/M metagenome (GOLD analysis project Ga0126342, IMG submission 92528) | Coral microbial communities from Lord Howe Island, Old Settlement Bay, Australia - Cyphastrea 1 metagenome | ecosystem: Host-associated > Invertebrates > Cnidaria > Coral ...
AGATAGACTAGATAGACTAGATAGATTAGATAGATTAGATAGATTAGATAGATTATATAGAGATATAGAGATATAGAGATATAGACTATGATAGCTCTATATTCTGACCATGAAGCATGCATTTCACACAAACCAGGCTGCTCCAATAACGGGTCTGAGTTTCCCCAAATTTCCCCAGATGAAAAATGGGAACTCAGATTCTACAAATGGCAACCAGGATGGCACCTCCATGTCGAACTTCCGATAGGCTGGAGCGCCCAGTTCTTCCGTGGGCCTCGTGAACAGCACCGTTCTGGGTGTTGAGTGCCTTTTATCTGGGAAACATACAAAAAAAAACTATGGGAAATCACCATGTTAATAGCAAAATCAACTATTTCTATGCGCGACTTTTCAAGGGTTATGTTGGATTGCCAGAGGGTATCATCTTTTATCATCTTTTATCCCTGCCTTGGGTTTTTGAATAGTCACTTGAAATCATAGGGTTGCACAGAACAGCCCTGATCCACCCATGGCTGGACAGCCGAGGCACATGTCCAGCACGCGGAAGCAGAGACCCAGCTGAGTAAACAGATCCTCCTGGCGAGGGAAAACATCCAACGAATGGATGGGTTACAGATTATGGATGGATTGTGTGTGTGTGTTTTAATATGTTTACCATCTGGTTATGACTAGCCATGGAAAATCACCAACCATCTATTTCTATGATTTTCGATTAGGGCCATCTATACCATGGCGAACTGTTTGTCATAACCAGAGGGTAATGGGAAAATCATCCCCAAAAATGGACCAGTCGAAGATGGGATGCCGAAGATGACCCAATTGGTCTGGCTGGGGGGTCTGGGGCACCTCCAAACTCTTGATCTCTTCCAACATCTCGTTGGACCTTGGGCCATGGTAACCACCGGTTACCAAAAATGCTCCACTTCGGGGAGTTCGCCTGCATGTGCCAACAATGTAGAGAAGAATTTTGAGATTAGATTCATTAGATGCCGCAGGACCGCAGGAATCATATCTGGAATCAATTCCGTTCCAGCCTTCCGGATCCTTCCAACTGCTACCATCTGGGCTGCCGCACTCTTCCAGGTCGCTGCGAGTCACAGCAAAGAGTTCCACCTACCGAATTGATTCCTACCTGTGCATATGTATGTGTATTGATTGCGCAAGGTTTTGCATACATATATGTGTGCATATAGACCTACATGTACAACAAGACATGTTCGCGTTTTTGTGTGTATTCAGATATACGCGCGTAAATGCATGTCAAGTCGGCAATCATTGTATTGTCTAAGCAGTTGATTCCAGAGAAATGCTGAGTGTAGTACTTTGCCTGGGGTTGCTCAAATTCTCTTCTACAGTATCAACATCAGTTTTTCGATGAAAATGGCCACTAATGTCAACCCCGGATTAATTAATAAACTATTATGTTGATTGATTACTGTAGGTGATATACGGTATATCCCCCGATATTGATAATTTGCTATTAGAATGGCCCCTTCAATTAAACGGCCCACAGCTTCATTACTCCAGGGTCGACATGACTTTCCCAAACATTGATTAACATCATTTCCCAAAGAAAATGAGTCAAAATTTGGCACCAAGCTCCCCAAAAACAAACGTGTTTTTCACCTCTGAAAAACCCTTCGCCCGCCCCCAATCCTCCACCCCAAGCGCCTTGCTGAACTGGTGCAAGCGATAGATGCCGCGATTCTCGGAGCCCGACGAGCCGGCCTCCGTGCGGAAGGCATGGCTGAAGGCCACAAGCCTCTTAGGCAGCTCCTGCGCGCTCAGAGGGGGGCAGAATGGGGCAGAAATGATGGGATGAAACTGGCCCCCCAAATATCCAACCTGTCCAGCCTTTCTTTTCAGTCGGCCAGTCGGTCCTTGGATGCGATCAAGGTCTCGTTCATGAACATCCCTGGCATGGCTGGGATGGGTCCACCTTCATAACCATTCAAAATGGGGATCTATGGGGCCAAAAGAAAAAAACGCAGCCCGAAATATTGCCTCCAAAATGGCTCCAAAATGGGGTCTAGAGATAACATGAGATCACTATATAACTATGATTAGCTATATAAACATATATAAACTATATAACTACAGTCGGTATATAGATAACTCAACACGACCCGGACTCAGAATCTGCTTGAAACTCACGAGATCCCCATCCTGCCATGGGAATCTCAGCTGTCCCGGCCAGGCAGAGATCCGAGTCGCCTGCGATAAAATTGGCAGCACCCAAAAAATGACTCGTAAGTTCAACCCATCCCATGTTCAATGGATTGGTTTTGTAGGGAAAATCGAAACCGGAAACCATCGATTTTCCCATGGTAAAAAAAGGGGGCTTTCCTGTAAATTTTCCCTTACACCAATCCATTGACATGTGTAAAGAACAAATTGTATATTAAGTTCTGTACATGTCAATTGGGAGGATAGAATAATGATCATTCCAAGCATGGATGGAGGGGTGGAGAATCAAAACACCTTGAAAACCTCGGCTGGCTGGTAGTGATGGAGATTGTGTGAGCTCAATGGTTGCTTTTCTCTTCTGCCTGTTTATGCCACCCACGGAACTCCTGGTTCACTAGTGGAGCTATGCACTTTGGTATCCCATTGAAGGAATTTGTCATCAGGGGAATCGGAGAACCGATGAGAAAAAACATATTAAAATGCGCAGTGTCCAAAACCTATTGGAAATCCGCATAACAAAGGTTGGTGAATGGGTCCATAGTAATAATTCCCAATATCTTGAGTAGCATTGTAACAACCGGATAATTATCAACTATCATTCCTCAGCTAGATCCCAATTTTGACTGGTTGAAACCTATACAAATATGTCAAATACATTCAAATACCAGTTAAATGCGCTTTCGAAGTTGTTCAAATAATGGGTTGCGCGGTTGAGATGTCAACCATATGTGAACCCAACTGCAGCACCACCGGCTGAGGCAGTGACTGATCTCGTAGATCCTCAGCTTCGGCTTGAGGGCTGTCCCCGATGTATTTCCGGATACTGAATGCGGTCACTTGAAACAAGCCGATGCAAACATATGCAAACAATAAATCATATAAGAAATGGTATCATGGTATTATCATGGCACAACCAGTATCATGGTATTATCATAGTATCACTTACAGTATCAGAGTGTGAAAACTTATTATCAAAAAAACATATAATATAATATTAACTTATATAACCATGTAATATATTATAAACCGTTGAAATCAGCTTTCAACAACCTCCCCACTTCCTTTGAAATCATCGTCCAAGCCGCTGTGTGGCTTCATCGTCACGCGGCGCGAAACCGCAGCCTGCCACCACCGGAGCCTCAGGGCAGTGGACACCAAGATCTAGATAATCTGCGGAACATATGAGAAAATATGCCATATACATCCATATACATCCATACTTACGAATCTTAAGTGTTTCCAGAGTTGGATCCCCTCATGAGAACAATGACTATCATATACTATCATATACTATCATCATATACTATCATTATTGTTTATTGTCCAACATATCCAACCAGCTGCAGCTCCCTTAAACACTGGGCGCCTGGGTGGCCTGGGTCCCGAGCCCTGACCAAATCTGGCGGGATGAATGGCTGGAAGCCGCGCTTCACGGCCTCGTGGCTCGCCCATTGAACCAGCGCCAGTTCAAGCAGGGCAGCGCCGTTCTTGAAGTACCTGGATACTACGGGATAACCGAAGTTGGTACGAAAGTTGGTGCCATACCCTCTGGTAATTTAACATACAAGTAGCTATTGAAAATGGCCATAGAAATAGTGGATTTACCCATTAATAGCATGGTGGATCTTTCCATAGTTATGTAAACGTTTACCAGAGGGTAGATGGTTGACCCAAAGATGGTTGACCCAAGTCGACCCGAGCAACTTTGGTTTTTTGATGTTTTTTGGAATATATTTGGGTACCATATGGTGCCATATTGCTGGCAAAGGATCACTTTCTGGGGGAATCCGGGAAGCCTCCCAATTTTCCCCCAGCTGCTCCCAGCGGCACAGGAACTTCTGGCCACTCACCTGGCTCTGGCTCTCCCCGGGGAACACCGGGATATATCGGGCATATATCGAGCATGTCATCAATATTCATCATCCAAAGCTCGCAAGTCCCCAGCGTTTTCCTGCAACCCCAGTGCTTGAAAGGGAGGTAGGGATTCCTGTGCTATCCGCAATGTGTCATTCAGCAGCCACAAGGCTCATGTATGGCTCATTTCCTCGGTGGTTTCAACATGTTTCAACCCATCAGCCATCCCAATGAACCAGGAACCGAAAATATCCAACCTCTAATGCAACAGAAGTTCCGATCCCTTCAGCAAATCCAACCCATCGCATCGCCTTGCCACCCGATTCGAAGTCGAAGAGGTCTAGCATCTCTCCTGTCTTCGGTTCGGCTACATTTCAGAATCAAATGGCTGTGATGAAATTCGTGGAAAACCCCCCCAGGCTTCTCCAAAGAGAAAAACTTCCGTACGTTCCGTATCGCTGTTTTTCTTCATGCCTTATGAAGGGCCCATTTGCTCCTTTCTGAGAAGACGCGGCCATGAAAGGGATTTCTTTCGAACCATCAAGGAAACTTTGGGAACTTCCTTCGAAGTTCTTTCATGTTACAATGTTCTTCTTATATTTGATCATGTTTCTCAGTTAATCTCGGTTATTATATAGATGTTTTCAGTTTTTAGATTTTATATACTTGCAAATGCTCCTTGTACCTCATGTGCTGTCCTTTGTCAGCCTCATTCAACCTCCATTCTCCGGGGATTCGCGCCATCACCGAGGCGCCTAGTTCCAAGTGATCTCGCAGCTGAAAGCCAGCCGACTCAGATGTTCTTGGCTCGCCATTGATGCGCACGACCTGAGCCATTGCATGCCATTGCAGCCACAAATGGAGTACCAAGGGACAACCAGAAGTGTTCATCTAGAGATGTCTTTGGTAGATTATGATATAGATATATAATGATATATATATATATAGATTATGTAGGTTTAGGTTACCCATTTTTCAAGCAGTTGTTTCATGGAGGAAATTGACCAAACCATACCAAACCAATGGTTTCGGATGGTTTCGGGCCATGCGTGCGAGCTGCTGTGGCGTTCTCCTCTTCACCGATTGGAGTATCCTTGCAGCTTCAGTGCATTAGATGTCCACAGCATTCGTCACCTCCATTGCCTTCATCGCCTTCATCACCAGCATATGGTTGGTTACATCCCGAACCGCGCAACCGGTGGTGTCACAGTAGTTTCGGTGTTCAATTTATGTACCCATCACCACAGCGACTCCAAGCAGAATTCTCGCTTGGGACCCCTGTCCGGGTGAGTCAGATTCGGCACCTCAGTCTGTCGCTAGCCGCTACCCTCTGGGAATCAAATCTGGCAATGGAGAATCCATTACAAATAGCGAGTTACATGTGAAAATCCGTTATTAATGGATTTTCCATCTATGTCTCTGTCGTCTATCATGTTTGATTGCCAGAGGGTATCCACAAAATTTTGAGCTATCAGTCCAAGCCGCATCTTAATTCCCATCAATACTGCGATCAAATTGCACCCATAGAACTTTACAAGCATCAGCACGTCAGGAACACTCCCAATTCCACCGTTGTATCATGGATTTCGGTAAATACAAAATCACCCCACTCCCCACAGCCGAGCTGAGGTTTAGCACAGCTAGCGCGAGAGCATTCATCCGCAGGCTCAGCTCATCCACTTTTGCCTCCAGGCTATTGATCTCCTTAAGCGGTGGAAGCTGCGGCGCAGTTGGCAGCAGTGAAAATGGAACATCCACCAGTTGTGCCCAGGACCTGTTCCCAAAATTGCTGATTTTTCAGGGTTTAGGCCGCTAGATTTAGAACTTTGAGGATGTTAGTCCTTAAAATCGCTACTTTCCAATGTCCAATTCGAAACAACCAATCGCCTTTGTTGGAAGCTACGTCCCAGTCCTCCTTGATCTTCTTGCCCTCCTCAATCAAGGCCTGTCTCTGTTCGGGCTCCATCTTTCCCTTCATGGACCTTGCTGCTGGTGGGCTGGTGGACCCTCCCAGTGCAGCTTGGTGCAGCCAGCTGCTGGTTGGTGATGAAAAACTATGAAAACCCATGGAAAAACTGCCGAAGACCAAGAACCTCCAAGAACCTGCCCTCCTGTGCTCAAACTGCACCACTTTTGCTTGGAACCATCCACCATCCACAAGGTCCCCCAGACTTGGCATGTTCGTTCCTTTTCTTCGCCAGCTGCCTGGCTGCCGGTGGAAAGTCGGGGCCATATGGGCCATGGAAGCCCTGAACCAACTGTGCCGCCGAAGAAGAACCGTTTCTTGGGACGTTCCTGCTCTTTTAAGCTGATCAAACGGTGGTTGAGACACCAATCCAGACCAATGATTTATAGTTTCAATCCTAATCATCCTCCATGATCATCCAATATTAAACAGGTTTGGGCGATGATGCGATGGAGGAAAAGAAAGAAGAAAAGACGCCCCATGACTGCGCGTGCCTTCATCGTCTCCGGAAAATGACCCACATTTAAAACCACCAAGCAATTCACCGGAAACCATGGATTTTACCATCAATTTTTTTGGGGGGTTCCTGCTTAAATGTTTCCATCATACAAGATACTGGAGCTCGAAGGAGCTGCTTCGGTGCTCTTGGTACACGGCAGCCACTTCGGCCTTACCACCGGGGGATAAGGAAGACACGATGAATCAGGATGAATTAACTGTTATTTAAAAATGCGTTAGGGATAGAATATCATGGAGTCATAAAGAGTTTTCATTGAGATTTCTCCACATTCTTTGGACATGTCACTCCGCACTGCTTCCGGTGAGCCAAAATCGCCAACCCTCACTGGCGCCCACGCCACGTCACATTTGAACTTGCGGTTGTCCGCATTCTTCTGCACCTACGATGGGCCACCGATGTATGAGCCATTCCATTCATGAGGCAACAGTGGACAAAATGGTGTATCATCGAACCCACATGCCAATGCCATACACCTACCATGACTGGGGATGGTTTATACATGTTTAATCCCATGACCCAGAATATTAAACACCCATAAATGGTCCCAATTATGTGGAAAATCCCCACTAAACCATGGTTTCTAAGCAGCCTCTTCGACATTCTCCGCCCAATACGCAAAGTCGAAGGTGGGCCTGGCGGTGAGATGCCGAGTGGAGCGATGTGAGCAGACCCACCACTGCGGTTGGATTGGGGGTGAAATTCGAAAAGGAACCCAGGAACCCCCGGTGTTTTTTGTGGAGTTTTTCCAGGCAAAAGTGATGTTTGCCCTTGGTTTTCCATGATGTTCACCATACAAAGACATACAAAAACTGACTTTTGACCCTTCAAAAAAAAAACAACCAATTTCCTGACAAACCTTTTACCATAGAAAAACGTATGTTTCCTCTATACATGTTCACCTACAAATATCCCTCCCATTCTGCCGTCGACGTGGCACCTTACTAGCTCACCAGCTTCACTCTCCTGCCGGATCTTGATGGATCTTGTTGGATACCCTCTGGTTATGTCAAAATAGCTATTGAAATGGCCCATTGAAATAGTAAGTTTTCCCATGAATGATATGGTGGATCTTTCCAGTTCGCTATGTAACAGTTTACCAGGCCGGGTATGTTTGGCCAACCCACATAGGTTTGGCTGAAAGTGGCGGATTACCACCCAATTCATGGCCATTTTCATGGGGAAAATGATGATTAATGTCAACCCTGGATGAATAAACCCCTAGGTTTTTTAATTGGGAAGGTACCATTTAAGTATCAAATCATGACTATTGGGGGAATACCCCCCTAATTAATAAACCATGGTTTATTAATCCGGGGTTGACATTATAGTGATTATAGCCAAAGATAGCCAACAAAATCACTATTGCCATGATTATTGCCATTGGTGATTATAGTGATTATGGGTGCTCTGTTTTCAGACAATCCGACAATCCCATTTCGCAATGGCAACGTCGGTGCAATGCCACCACCAGGCCCTCCTTCTTCTTGGCTCTGAGCGACCGTGGCTGGCGATTCGCCGACTTGCCTGGCACCCAGCGGCAGGAAAGTCCAGAGCCAGTGATGAAAAAGGGGGGTGCAGCACGTGAGGACCCCTTTAAACTGCAGTATTAAGATATATATATATATATATATATGTATACAGTAAGAGTCGATTTTCAAGCTGTTAAAGAAATCGCCAAGACTTTGCGGAAGAAATAAAAAAATTGCTCTAAAACCAATGGCCAGCCTTGTCTCTCCACCACTCCCACAGTCAGCCCAACAGCCAAGGAGGCCCAGACCCCTGGAGAGCAGCGATGCTGCCACATGGGGCCACGTAGGGGTGGATCAAAACTCAAAAAAATCTGGCAACTGAATGAAACTGATGACATGTTCACAACATGTTCACAACAAACACTGGGAATTCAGGCCATTTTCGGCCATGCCATGCCCTATTTTCGGCCCAACACACCGCTCCTCCTGGCATTCTCGGCCCTTGCCGCGATGAGGACGCGCTGGGATGGCGTTGTAGAGGCGCCATGGATGCAGCTGCCGGTGCTGCCAGGGGCGTGAAGGCCTCCAGCCTGAGATCCGTGGGGTTCTTGATTGATGATTGTTGATGATCCTTGGGTTCGATGTGCTCCCCTTATTGCTTCAACTATGCACATATATATATATAATTTATATAATACATATATAACATCCCGATTCACTACCTCAACATGTCACTGAAAACAAAATACGAATCACTTGCTGACCCATCTGAGTCGCACACGCCATGACGTCTGGGGAGGCGCTGACGCGCAGGCCAGCCGCGAAAATTCTTCTCTAAGCTTCGTCTGGGCCACAACAGCGGATGAAACCAAGTGCCATAGCACCAGCATGGTCCAGACCGTTCCCACCAACATGTTCCTTACTGGGCGTCACCTCCATGAATCACAAGACTCGAAAGACTCGATCTGAGAGGATGATCTGAGCCACACACAAGCATTCCTTGGATGCGGCACAGTCACCATGACCATCCCCAGGTGTTGGATCATGGCCTACCCATCCCACCTATGAACCAAGAGGCCAGGGCCGGCTGTGCGCGCACTTGCTCCTCTGAAGGGCGGGGCCCTGGGCTCTTGCTGGCAAGATACCATCCATTTCTTGGGAGTCATAATCCATATCTTGGAGTTCGATCGAGTCGAATGAGTCGATATACACCATGCATATACAATTGTATGTATGTCTGTCTGTCTGTCTGTATGTCTGTCTGTCTGTCTGTATGTCTGTATGTCTGTATGTCTGTATGTCTGTATGTCTGTATGTCTGTATGTGTGTGTGTATGTGTGTGTGTGTAGGTATGTAGGTATATAGGTATGTGGGTATGTGTGTATGTGTGTATGTAGGTATGTAGGCATGTAGGGATGTAGGTATGTAGGTATGTAGGTATGTAGGTATGTAGGTATGTAGGTATGTAGGTATGTGGGTATGTGGGTATGTAGGTATGTAGGTATGTAGGTATGTACGTATGTACGTACGTAGGTACGTAGGTATGTAAGTATGTAGGTATGTACGTACGTGCGTACGTGCGTACGTGCGTACGTGCGTACGTGCGTACGTGCATAGGTGCGTAGGTGCGTAGGTATGTAGGTACGTAGGTACGTAGGTACGTAGGTAGGTAGGTAGGTATGTAGGTAGGTATGTAGGTATGTATGTATGTATGCATGCATGTATGTATGTATGTATGTTTGTGTGTGTGTAGTGTATACATGTGTGTATATATATATGCGTGTGCGTGTGTGTGTGGGTGTGTGCAGTATATCCTTATTCATTTGTGTGGTTTAGAGATTCTAGGCTCCATGCTACATTCTCCTTCTCTCCTTTTTCGTGAATGTCTGGTTGCCAGCGGTCGCCATGTTGACCCCACTTCACCCCAAGTCCTGCGATGCAGAAAGCAGCCTGAAGCCGCCCGCGTGAGCCACCTGGGGCTTAGTAAGTTCCCCAACTGGACCGGTCCCGGTTGCTTCCCAGCTATATAATATTGATTATGAAGTAAACCTTGTATTCTGGTGCCCTTTGCTTATTGATTATATATGATTATATTATATTATATTTTATTATATTTTATTATATTTTATTATATTTTATTATATTTTATTATATTATATTATATTATAATATGCAAGTTGTAAGCCCAGTCAATAAGCACTGTACTATATAACTCGGATGATCCTCCAAGTACTGCTTGCGTCACCGCCCTCATTGCCGGAGCTGCGGCTCCTGTGGCTCCCCGCCCTCATGAGAAGCGACCTTGAGGGCACAAGGGAATGATTTGCCTCATGACCTTTGATTTCTTATGTGGGTTTGTCTGAAAATGTGGTGTACCCCTACACCCAATGGTTAATGATCATTATCCCTACTAAATGGCTATAATTGGGGGTATACCCCATTTTCAGACATACCCATGTTCGTGTTGAGCATCAGAAACCACAGAAGCTTTATCGGCCACGCAGCCGCACCGTTTTTTTTCTCCCAGCTTCACCGAAGGATGCCGGTGCGGTTGTTCGCGGAAGAAGCACTCACTATGCTACAAGCGCAACGGAGAGCAGCATGCTTTGGGATCACAGAACCCAAGCGCCCTTTTGGTTTCTGACTCTTCCCATCAGCCCGAGGCATCTTGCTGTGCTCAATGTGCCCAGGAGGGTTTCTCCACGTCCTTTGGCTGTAGCCTGGTCATGGTATATGCGGTGCTAGTGGCAGTCTTGCAGGGAGCCAAGTACAGGTTCTGGATCATGAACGGCAAGCTGGCACCACCTCCTCCTCCTCCACCTCCACCTCCGCTCTCTGGACTTGCTCTGTCAGCAATGGCCTCCCGCTTCACTTGAACTGGTGTCAAAGCCTCTTCCTCATACTTGCGTGTCTGCAGCGCAGCAGACCATCCCTGTGGCGCCTTGCCGGCTGGATTGCGGCGACCAGGGTAGGCGCCTGGATATGGGCTGAAAGTGGCCATCACGGGCCGAAACTTGAGAGCTTGTGAAGCCCCCCGATCTGAGACTTGAGCCAAGACAGTCACATGCAGCGCCTCGCCACCAACGCTCAAATTCCATTCGTTCAGAATGTGACGCAAAATCATAACAAGTTTCTCGATCTTCGCCAGAGATGGGCAACAAAAAAAATCCCCGGCAACTGGCAACCATCCCAGAATGTTTTTCTTCCCTCATGAATAGAGAAAACCATGAGGAAAAACCCACAATGTATCCAGCATCTCCAATGAAAACCAAAGCAAAATGCAGTCCACTGGAGCAGACATCTGGGGTCACAGGCTCCACCCGCAATTGTGTGCCACCTCGTCTGTAACACTCAGGGCAGGGGTTACCGCCCTGGGTAGACCTTGTCATCTTTGAGGATCCGGGTTCTCCAATAACCAAGTGATTTAATTGTATTGATGTTCATTATCATCATCATCATCATCATCATCATCATCACCATCACCACCACCACCATCACCATCACCATCACCATCACCACCATCACCACCACCATCACCGTCACCATCACCACCACCACCACCATCACCACCATCACCACCACCATCACCGTCACCATCACCATCACCACCATCACCATCCTGACCCAATGACAAATCCACTGCTTCTAGCTTCTACCACCCTCCCCATGCGGCCGGACGTGTGAAGCCACTCAAGATGTCCATACCTCAGTGCAGCTGGATGCAGCTGGGCACCCAGCTTTCAATGGATGGAATTTCCAAACCCCTGATGTCCCCTGATGTTCTTTGATGTCAGGTGAAGCTCCACATTTTTTTTGCCAAGAGGCCAAAGAGCCGGGAAAGCTCGCCAGCACGAGGGAAGATCTCCAGTGCATCCGCCACCTGCTGAAAAAACCACCATCCCATCCCTGGTCCGTTTCTTCCACTGGAGTTGGGCTGAAAAGTTCCCCGTCCCCAACATAAAAGAAAAGAGAATCACATCAACCGTTCATGTGGGAAGCTCAATTCCTAGCTCCTGGGCTCCCCGATCTTTTTTGGTGGAATATGATGGAAATTGGATAAGATACAACCATAGCTCCCCTTTATAGTTCCTTCCATTTACCACCAAATAGTCAACTCATCCGCCTCCAAGGATAGAGCTGCCAACGCGGCCACATGCTGCAACAGCGCCTCAGCAGAACTCGGGGATCCCTCAATCCATATCGGAAACCCGAAAAAAGAAATATGGAAAGGATAAACTTAGCATCACATACCACCTTTTTAGATTGGGATTTTGCTGTTCTACACCTTTAAATTGGGATGGCTACAAGCTGATATTGGACAATCTCCTCCATTTTGTTCAACTCCTTTTCCAGACTGGACATCCCGGGCCAGACGTGTAGGAGAATCGCCCTTCCAGTGCTCGTCCATTTCTTGGTAGGAGAACTTTGGAAACGCCCGGCCTAACCTCAAGTGATCGAAGGGCCGAAGGGAGTGACTCAAGTGATTGAAGCTTTGCGTTGCACTGTGGAACTGCTTACGCCGGATTGATCGAAGACGGTTTCTGGGCGTTTTTACGTGAGACATCGTGAGACCACGTTTCTTCATATCCAAAGATTGGCTATCTGTTTTACCATCTATATACATTAAATACCACCATGGGACATTGCATCATCAAAATCCATCCGATCTGTCTAGGTTTAGCAACCCACGAGAATCATCCACACACCAAACATCATGAAAAATCATGTCCTAAAACCATAGACAATCAGGAAAAATCAGGACAAAAACATCGACACCTATGCCTGTTCCACCTTTTTTCCAGCTTTTTCCCATCCCAAAATCCTGGGACGCCTCACAGTTCTCGTGCCGCCTCCTGTGGCGCGAAACTTCGAAGCTTGGCACCAAAGGTCAGGTGCATCAGCAAACGCCACACCTGAGGGAGACATACCCGGGGTAGCTATGGATAGCTATGGATAGCTATGGATAGCTATGGCGATGCTAATATGTATGGTTGATTTCATGAAAAATACCATCTATAAATATCTATAAATGGATGATTTGGGGGCACCCCTATTTCAGGAAACCTCCAAATGTATGTCTAATGTATCTTTAATGTGTGTGTGTGTGCGTGTCTGTGTTATATGCATCGGTAAATGTATACGGTATACCGTTTTTTCTCCATCGCCTTCTCAAAGAGTTCAGCTAAGCTAAAGGCGTCTACTTATAGATGTATGTTCTATCTATATATATATATATATGTGTGTGTGTGTGCGAGTTGCACATGTAAAGTACATAAAAGAAGGCTCCCAAACGGGTTTGACCAATCAGCAACAAGCCATCCGTGGTTTTGTGTCTCCAAAATGCAGGGGCAATTGAAACCATTCTCCAAATCAGACCATGAAAATGTTGGTTTCATGGTCCCTTCATTTTCAGACATGGACAATAAAAAGAATGGGAAAACAATGAGAATGAGTGACAAACCCAATAATGAACCACCCCCAATATTCCCATAAATGGCTTAAAGACCATCCCTGAATGACAGGTTTACTGGCTTTACCACATTATACGATTAATACGATATGTTTAATCTGTACATGATATTGTATAGATAGCATAGTAACCCCCACAAAGATAGAAAAGCAATGAAAAGCACATAATCACTAAAAATTGCGATTACTAGTCACCAGTCATTGTTCCAGCCAGTGAAAGCAGCTTTTTCGACAAGCCACGTTGAGCACCATTCGCCCAGGGAGTTGAAGTTCACTGGGTGCCACCATTTCAGACCTCACCAGGCGACAGCAACCATTCTTGTGATACCACCGGTAAAAAATGTTCAGCAACTTATTCTTAGATATTCTTAGCATGTCTTAAATTCGTATAAAGTTCAGTTGGCTAATCAATAAAACTTCCTTTGGAAAGCATCAAGTTCAGAAGCCTCAAACTATGCATCGCTTGGCGCCGTCCCCATCATCCAGCTGGACATCCAGATGGGTCATGCCACCCAAAAAGGCCCAAAAAGACATCCAGCTGGGTCGCTGCAAATTCTGACACCTTGAGCCCCTTCTCGATTCTTGTCCACATTTTTCTGAATTGGAAAGCCCATGAGAAACACATATACATATATACCTTTAACTTTAAAAAAAACAATAGAAAACCTATGGAACATCTTTAAAAATAACGTCTGAAAACTCCAACATCCCAGCCCCACAAAAAACGATCCACTGCAGCAAGGGGCTCATACGTCCTTGGATCCTGCCCCTGCCCTGGACGCAGTTCGCTACTGGGCTCATAGGTCAGGAGGGTGGAAGCCTCGGCGCATATCTGTCACCACAGAACGGTTGAAGACCTACAAAGAAAATCGGGGCTGGTATTTGGGGGTGACTGTTGGGTCATGGTTTTATAGTTGAAATTCCAACCAGGATCAAAAAAATATCCAAAAAGAAACACAAGATGTGCAAGCAACAATTAAGCAATGGCAAGTCCAGCTTCGGAAACCGAGGTGTGTACGTCTTGGGGCACCCGCGACAATGCTGCACGCAAGTCCTGCGCCAACAAAAAAATTGCTTGGCCAATGGAAGTGACTAAGCAGGATGCTTCCATGCAAAAATATGCAGCTGCAAAAATGGGTTGAAAACAGAAACTACGGCGGGAAAAATACTGGGAGAAAATGGTAAATAAAAACCGATTTTCCCAAGTTGTCCACACTAATCATTTCTCAGGTCAGTTTCGTTTTTTTTTCGGTTTTTAAACCCGGTTGTCCCTGTTGAATCTCAGTTTATGAATTTGATTTCCTCACCATACCAATTACTGTAGTACAGAACCCCCCGTGTAACCCTACATGGGATATCAGGCTCGAACAAGTATGGCCATATATCCACTTATTGAGTGGAAGAGCACTTACCACCCTTTGACTATTGGCCATTGATTGAAATCGGTGGACATTGGGGGGCCATCTATTAACCAACCGATGGGAAAAAGACATGTTATGGGTCAAAACCCTGATACCCTGCAGTTCGCAGCAAAATCGCTGGTAGCTCTGGATGTTTGTCCCCTGGGCCCTGGGTCGCGAACCATCCGCATACGTTGAACTGCACCCCAGCTCCAGCTGTCCTTCCGTCCCAGGGCTTTAGCTCGACCGAGGATCAAACCCCAGCTGCGGTTCCGCAGTTCCCAGCCCAAACAGACCTGAAATTCCATGCGAAAACTCATAGGAAACCGATGGAACCCAGGCTGTTTTAATGTTAACCCGATACATAGGGGAATAATTCATTTCAGAAACCAATGGAAACCAGGGTTTTTATAGATGTGAATAACCCGGGGAATCCTGTTTTTCTAGATTTTTGTTCTTTGGATTCTGAGAGTTTCTCAGACTTGTCCTAAGGCCCCCCACATCAGGATCAGCCCCTCGGACCAACTGCACGAATGCCTGGAGTCTTCGAGTCTGGGATCCTTTGAGGTTCCAGGCATTGAAAGTGTCGCAGGAATTGCATTTTCTTCTATGTAAATGTGAGAAAACCCAATCATAAAGCTACCACTTGGGAGAATTACGATCCAAAAAGAAAAAATGTTAAAGTGGCTTTTGGGATTCCCTTGAGCCTCCAATAGCAGCTCTTCGCTGGCTACACCTGACCATGGCAAATGATGCAAAAGACGAATGAAGAGAGATCGAGATGTTCCATTGCTACAGAGCCGAGGGCCGGGCATGAAATCTCCATCTTTGGCTGCTGCTCTCTCCAGCGCTCCTCGTGTTGTTTTCTTTTTTGGAAGGGGAAGCATCGAAGATTCTGGTTGGCCACATTGCCAAGCCTCTGCCAGATGGTAATAACATACAATTACCAGCTAAATCCCCTATCTGTTGGTTAAGTCCACAATGGTTGAATCCCACTTGTCAATGTTCAAATCCCAATTTTTGATGGTTAAGTCACAGTGTTTGATGGTTCTATCATCTCAAATCCAATTGTTTAGTGGCGAAATCCCATTTTTCATGATTAAATCATGTTAAATCATATAAAATCCAACTTGCCTATGGTCAAATCCCATGTTTTTTCCGATGCACCCGGTTTTTCCTATGCCAACGCTGTCCTGCTCGAGCTGGTCTGCCACCACAATGGCTCCCCTGCGATCCCCGGGGCGTAACTGGCGGCCACCCAGAAGGCAGCCGTGCGGCCGTAGGACGTAGCCTGGGCCGTGATCAATGGAGTGGTTGAAGGGAAAATCGAACACAGAAACCATGGATTTTACTATGAAATATGGGGGGGGTTCCTGTAAAATTTCCCTTCAACCAGTCCATTGAAATGAAATATTGGGTGAATTAGTATTATCACTGACAACCAGACTTGGGCTGCTATCATGTGGTTGAGAACCTCAATGTGTAGCTCATTGGCTCCCATTTAGTAGTATTTAATAGGGAATATGGAGACCCATAGTACCGAATCGCTCCCCCCTACCCACCAGATAGTAGAATATAGAAGAATTCCCAAAGCTGAAGTAAGCCTGGCATGCAATAATGATCCCCAAGTGGTATCCATTTATTGGGGATGATGAGGCGTGAATCTAGTCTACCATACCAAGCTTTACCCAGTGTTCAGCTGTTCAGCTGTGGTCCTTTCTCTCAAGTGGGCTGATTTCCAACGGGGAGGATTCACAATGCAAACCTGCGGAGCAGAATTTGAAACAATTCTCAAACGTTTCTGGTCCGAAGCTCTGAGTGCAACAATAAGATCATCCCACATTATTCTTGGAGGGGTTCCCAAACATTATCCCACCATTCACAGAGTTGATGTGCCATGCGGTCGCCATCCAAAGCCGCCGCTTTGTTATCTTTTCACTGACCTCCAACAGCTCAAAACCGCCCTTCTGGTCCAACCAAGATAGCGGCCAGAGCAGCGGATACACGGTGAACAGCCAGAAACCATGATTTTTGCGTTGAAACTGGCTGGTGGTTGAGTCACTTGAAGAACTCTTCTGCAAGTAAGGGGGGCATCATCACCTCTGATTGTTGCAATGAACACCTGAAACAAAATTATGAGTCACTTGCTCGTCATCTTCGCATCATTCCCAGTGGGCATCAAGATCCTCAAGTAGGACAAAAATAAAATTCAGAAATTGGAGTGAGATAAAATCCAAGGGCTGGACGCCCCCTTGGGTCCTCTTTGGAAGCGAGTACCCTGGAGGGGACCTAGGGGGGTCAGGCCCCTTGGAATTTATCACATTTATCTCACACATAGGATCGAGATAAAATCTAGCAAGTGTGCTGATAAAATCAAGGGACCTATCGTGAGTCATTTTTACTAAGGCTTAAAAAAAATAGCCATGCACCCCAGGGGCTGGAGCTCCTAGATTTCAGCTGGGAGCAAGGATCGGGTATTCAAGAATATCTTCAAATCATACTGTGACTATCTGTGACTGAACATATTCATCATATTCATCATGGTTTGAAACCACCACCCAGAAATATTTGGGTAACACCGGGCAAGGGCCCGGATGGACAGTGGCCACAGCATCACTCGTCCATCTTCGGCGGCAGATTCCAAAACAGTACCTGAGGATCGCTTGAGTTCGAGTTTACAGGGATCATCGGAACTACAATGAACTACATGTGCACAACTAGTAGCTTACAGTCTATAATGATGTAAATTGGTGTTAACTATTGTGTGTTTAAAGATTTCATATTTGGTGTACCCCCAATGGTTTACCACCCAAATATCTACATGCCATGGCCCATGGCTGCCTACATCCACTTCATCCTGGTCGGACGTACCCGAAGCTAGACCTCAAAGTACCCGTCAGGAAAGGGCAATTCACATCAGTTCGCCATAAAATCTTGGAAAACAAATCTTAACCAATATACATCAGATTATACTCTCGACCTTCCCAAGATCTGTCCAACAAACTTTTCCAAAAAACCCAGCATCTAAAAACCAACATCTACCCGGTATTTTGCCAGGATGCTGCAATGAAGGTGTATGCCAACATTAGCAGGTAGCCCTTCAACCAATGGGAGCGTCCGTCGGACATCAGCACCGTCGCCAGCAGCACGGAGAAGAAGATCACGGCCTGGTCTAAAGCCACGGCGAACGCCGCGGGCCATGGATGACACCAATGGATTGGTCTAAAGGAAAATCCACAGGAAAATCTACAGGAAAGCCCAATATTTGTTCATGGGGAAATCTGATTGGTTTCCAATAAACCGATTTTGAAACCAATCCATTTAGGGAAGCTACATCTTTTTGGAGTAATTGATCACTATAAGGAGCAACCCCCCAAGGTTCATAGTCAGGAGTTATTTTTTATGGATCATCTCGACATAAATCCTGATTTTATATGATTTTATCATTAAATCTTGACAGATCGCTGTCCCATGCTGTCCCACGCAGGCTCGCGTCCGCTGAAATCACCAGGTGGCGGTGTTCACTGGGCCAAAGTCGAGAGTCATGGGGACGTTCAGCCTCAGTGGGAAATGCTGACCCGAACTCGCCAGGAACGAACTCGCCGGCCCTCCATGTCAAGCAACAGCCACCCGACGATCACAGCAAAGGGCACAACGAAAAGTGCCACTTGAGTCCTGGGCCAGGGACATGCAGATAGACATATTGTATATTGATGTATATTGGATATGCTCGGTATCTGATGGTATCTGCGTGCATACTCTTTGGGGTCCTGCATCCATAAGCATATGTAATATGCACCATGTGCATAAATACAAATATACAATATAAGTAAGTAAATGAATAAATAAATTAAAAAACTAAATATATATATATATATGCAGTATGATATATGTGTGTGTGTCTGTGTGTGCGTGCATACATGCACATACTGAATTATGCACATCATGTTATGCATATACAATCATGTACAGTATACAGTTGTATGCATGCACACTTTGCTACTGCTTTCAAGTTTCGATGAGCCCACTGCAATGCCAACCTGATGTGCCAGCGGTGACAGGGCCCAATTTTGGTGGCCAACTACATCAGAGACAACATATCTGTTACATAATAATCTGAATATCTCATCTTCAATCATGTTCATACATTTTCTGGGTGCTTCCCTTCCTGGGCTGGAAAAGACTTGAAACATCTTGAAAGCGACAACCACTCGACCTATCCTGGCGGCCAAACCACATTCTGAAACCTGAAAGGTCCATTCGGTTATGTCCCTTTGTTTACTGATCAAGATCAGGTTTTTGTACATCGGAGTTTTCCGTCCTGAAAATCAATTCTCAGATGATGTTCCAATTTAGTTCGATCATGTTCCCAGCTATAAACCTCCAATATCCTCCAATTATATAGTGGATTTCCCAGCCGGAATTGGGCATCCCAATCCAAGTTGGAGCCCTCCAACTCAAGGGTAACTTAAGACCACATAAAACCACATAAAACCACATACCCTCTGGTAATTTAACGTAGCTATTGAAAATGACCATTTATAGTGGATTTTCCCATTAAAAATGGTGATTTTCCATAGTTATGTTAGTTTACCAGAGGGTAAAGCCCCTAACAGGACCATTTCCAGCAACAAAATCGTTTATAAAATCCCCCAATGAATATATTACTATCCCCATCATCTTTTCCTCATAAAATCTCACCATTGCTCTTGGTAAATCTCCCATTTTTCCTCCAATCAACGGATTGGTTTCAAAATCGAAACCGGACACCACCGATTTGTCCATGAAAAAAAGGGTCTTTCCTGTAAATTTTCCCCTTAAACCACTCCATTCTCCTCCAAACTGCGGGGATTATACTACCCAATACCCTCTGGTAAACTAACATAATGGAACATCACCATGCTATCAATAGGTAAATCAACTATGTCAATGGCCATTTTCCAGTTCGCAAACTGAAAACATGTTTACCAGAGGGTACTAACATAGCTATTGAAAATGGCCATTGAAAGTGAGTTTTCCCGTGAAAAATGGTGGATCTTTCCATAGTTTTTTGTAGGTTTACCAGAGGTTATCATACTCCAACGGGGAATTCCCGTTGAACACAGGTCTTCCAGGCCACAGCCAGGCCGGGTTTATCGTCCATGGCGAAGCGTACAGCGCCCAGGTGTTCGCAGGCGTTGCCGGCGATGGGCAGCAACTGGGTGACGTCGGGGAATCTGTGACATGCCCCTAGGAATGTACATAGATATGTATATAATAGTGATACAATGGTGATGTAAAATTGATATGATTATTAATCCATAACTTATTATGATATCTTGATTAAAATACGATCCGTCTTGTTGTGATGCATTAATGTTGATATTAATGATATCTCGGTTATTGTATTATATACAGTACTGTAATGGATGCACCCATGATATATACTGAATGGTATACCCTCTGCTTCTCAACATAGCTATGGAAAATGGTCCCTTTTATGGATTATAAAATGATGATTTTGGCTACTTTAAATAACCAAATGGTAAGATTAGTATTCCTGGGGTCTCCATGCAATATGATGGACTAATAACCATAATGATTGACATTTGATTTTTGAGAATTAATTGTGGATTTAATGGATTTTTTACCATTAGCTGGATATTTGATGGATTTAATGGAACAACTCGTGTGATGGGATAAGTAACTATGATTTAACCAACAAAAATGGTGGAAAAACTGGTGCTATCATGGAATATGAATGGCATATCAATGGGATAATCATGGAATATTGGTCAATACCCTCCGGTCATAAAACATGGCCTGCTTGAACATCCACTATTTAGTTCGATGATTTTCCCAGCCATAAACCTCCATGGCTAGTGCCGGGATTTCTCAGCCATGTTTGATGACACCGCCCTCAGTTTGACTTCGATGGAGATTGAACCAACCATAATGGAGACATGGGATATCACCAACGATATTGGGACATAATTGTGATATACTGGTTTATAACCAGCGGTATTGGAGTTTCCCCCGAGTTGGAGTTTCCATGGCTTGTTCTATGGGTTTTTGGATGGATTTACCATATGTTTGATGAACAAGAACGTGCATTTAACCAACTTACTGTAAGGCTCCTTAATCATCCATTCTTGGGGAGGTGATCCAAATGGGGTGGCTAGATGGATTTAAAGGGTGTCAGGGATTGTGCAAGGAAGTACCATATTTTATCAACAAAATATGTGGATTCCACCACACATAAAATGGTGATTGAGATGGATTCAGGTTTTTTTTGACAACCATGGCGCGCAAATGGATGTGTTTGTTCCTATGATTGTTCACTAGACCCAGAATTTGGCGCCCATGGGCTCCTACTTGACCATCCACTGTGGATTAGTCACTGGTGATTGCTGCGGCTTCTGCGACTTGGAGAGCCAGATTTTCTGAAGCGACCATGCCACAACCAAAACAATGATAAACAATGTAAATATGTGTTAAACATCTGATCACGTATGTCATGTGTGTCAAAATGGAAGTAGCCGGGCTGTCCCCCTTTTTTTCCCGTTCCGTGGTTCGGTTCCCCTGCAAAGCCAAGCATCGATGGTGCCAAGAAAGGCCACGTTGATGTTCTCTGTTACTCCATTGATGGATTCACAGAGGTAATCCGAGATCAGGTCAGTCACCACCTCAGAAAGGCGGACTCTGCTGGTGATGATGATATCATCATCGTCATCATCATCATCATCATCATCATCATCATTATCATTATATCATCAAATTATAGCTATGACTATGACTAGAACTATCATCATAAATTACTGTAACTAAAACTATAAACTATAGAGTGCAAACTATAAACTCATATAAACTCTAAATTCTTAAACTAACTATAAATCTACAACTACAACTGCTATCTATAGCTATACCGCCATAACTCATGCTGCTAAGCGACTGTTACAACGATCATCATGGAGACCGATAGCCAAATGGACAATGGCGGCCGCTCCTGGCAACCGATAACCAAACAGCTGGTGTTTACCAAGGCGCGTCAAGGGCTGGTGAGCCACTGAAATTCACTGAAACTTCTGAAAAAATATATGTGGTGACTGGAGATCAAACATCGTCCCAGGATGAACAATGAATAACAATGATGAGAATTTTCATGAGCCTTGAAACATATGTTTTTTTTTAACCGCCAACCAAACATCAAGGCCCCACTCCTCGTTCTCTTCGTCTTCAGCATCCTTCCTCAGTAGAGATCCAAAAAGTGCCCCGGGTTTTTCGCGGCAACAGATCGATCCATTCCCTCCATAAAAGCGCCCAGCATCAGTTCACCCTCTTCAGTCTCGAGGGTTTGCTTGTGCGAAACCAGCTGGAAGAACAAAAATGCCAGATATGCTGAACCTAACAACCTCAGTTGGATGATGTTGGTGGGGTCAACCCTCTTTTCAAAGTAGTGGGATTCTCATCCCGGGGGTGAAAAAAGAATGTTTGAAGACCACCAACCACTGGATGATGTTAGCTGTTAGAGATACTCGCATTGATAGATGATTTTCAATGATTTTCCCATGATATCCCATGAAAAATGGTGCTTGGTCTACCTCTTCCATTCGCCCTCCTGGTCCTCGGCCAAGATACAGTGAGCCATTGCGCGAGACGTCCAATAGGTCACCCAGGTGGTTTTGGTATCCTTGCTGTGAAGCGTCACTCTGATACTCTGCCCCTTCTCTGCCCCAAAAAATTGTAGGAAAAAAGAATGTACAAGGTCAATATTAGTCATTATTAGTCTATATATATATACCGATATACCAGTGATATTTATTCCTTCATATGCACCCGAACAGCCAGCTCTGATCAGCATCCTGCTTTGCTGGGTCCTTGTGCAAATAAGGTGGGCAGCGCAAACGACATGCAGCCTGGGCCGGGGCAGGCTTGGATGTAGCAGTCAAGTTGCTGGTGGTTTGAGGGCCGTCCAGCTGGATCCAAGTGGCAGAAGGTCAACAAGCCCATACTCATGGTGACGCCTTTCATGGCAAATTTCTGCTCCTTTTCCTGGGCCAAGTCCGGCTCCGGCGAATTTCTGGTGAATCAACTGTGGCATTCTTTCACAACCCACATCTTGGTGGAAAGAAAAAGTGAGTGCCAGGTGATCCGGATGCCCATTTCATCCATTTCCTACAAGTTCAACAATTCAAACCCTGAAAGAATGCCATCGCTCGGGTGGTTTTACTTCCCATCGGCCCATCTGAGGGAGAAAAAAAAAGGTTCCAGATTCCCAGCCCAGTAACCCCTCCAACTATTGTCGTGGCTGCCTGTACTTTGACCTGGCGCGCCGGCGTCGAAATTCGGAAGATAAGGAGAGTTTTCCACTATCTTGATCTGTTGGCATACGCATGTATATTGACACACAGCATATGACATCACATGTACAGTATATGACTGTAACATGTACGGATAGTATATCTACCCTCTGGAATTTAACATAGCTATTGAAAATTGCCATGTATAGTGAATTTTTCCATTAAACATGGTGGATCTGTCCATAGTTATATTACCAGAGGCTATGTTTGCATCATGTCATACACATAGCATTCCAATGGCAGACAGATCCCCCTGTCAGTACGCCTTGGTAAGGCCACCAAAACAGAAAGACATTCCCAGCACCAACCTGCGGACAGTGGGGCTTTTGGGAATGGTCAAAATCCCAATTTTTTCAAAATGGTGATGACTGGGGGATGGTGCAAATGACATTGTTTTACCCACATGAACCTTTTTTCTCAAAAGCTCTGAGGTTTTTGAGACTGAAAATAGGCTATAATGGATATATATATATATATTTATATTTATTTATTTATTTATTTATTTATAACTATATATATGTTGATATAGCTATCCACTTGTGAAATCCTCAATATTCTCCATCAAAATCAGCACTTGGGGTATAGCACAGCTGTTTCATATCCCCGAGATGCAACCAGAAGAGGCTGGATTATGGAGGATGGCAATGATGGATGTGAACAAGTATCCGATATCATCCGGTAACTCAGCTTGCGAAGAATACACCCCAGGTATTGATATATTGTAGATTCAGCAGATGCCCTGCTTCCGTGAAATTTAGCAGTGTGAAGGTCCCAAAAAACCTTCAAGACACCTTAGAACACCTCACCTCTTTTTTGCTCCAGTAGTTTTCAGTCATCGCCAATGATGATCCACAGATATCCACAGGTTTCATCATGTCTTGTGAGCATTGCTCCCCTGGTTGAGTCATTGGCATTCAACCAGGGTCCAGACAGTTGGTCACGTTATGTAACCATCCATTTGTTCTCCATGTTCGGAAGTTACATGAAGTTCATAACGTAATTAAATATAATTAAATTACATATGATTAACATAGCTTAACTCATTGTAATTCACATAACATTACATCAATATGATTTTTCATCATCTTGACATTGCCAAGGGGCAGGAGATTCGAAAGGATGGAGCCCAATAAGGTGCACTTCACCACATCCGTTCGTTGCGCCACAGGCATCCTGCTGGAAAATGGATCAAACGTGATCCAAAAAACCCACAGAAATGGATCAAAAATGATTCAAACATCATGATGAAAAAAAATGAAAAACTATGGCAAAAAAAAACTATGTTTCAGAAATGGATCCAAAAAATGATGAAAAACTATGGCAAACATCCACAGAAAGTACAGAAACATGGGGAAAAGAAAAGGATGGGAAAAGCTTCAAGTCCGAGCCAGACTTTTCCGCATCTTTCGGTTATCAACGAGAGCCCCTGGGCCTGGTGGCCCGCAGGGTATTCACTGTGATCATCATCTCCACCACATTGCCAAAGGTGGCATTCAGCATCCCAGCCTCATAACCGAAGCCACCACCATGCCATGGAATGGAATCCCAACTTCAGTCTCTTTCTATTTCAGGTGGAAATATGTACCCTCTGGTAAATAAACATAGACCCTGAAAATAACCAATTGTTAATGGACACTAGTCTTCCAACCCCGATGACTGCCAGGGTCTATGTTAATTTACCAGAGGGTAAAACCTGAAAAATGGGGGACCATGGGGGACCCAAAAATGATTTTGCCCATGGCCCAACTCGCCAGGGCTCTATGATATCTGCCAGGGCGCCACTGCATCGTTCTTGATGGCCACCGCCAACTCCTGCCGTGCCATGCCACCCCGCGGATCCGGACCCGACCCAGATCTGACCTATCCTCATCCATCATCTATCGACCTGTGCCACTGTATTCTACAGTCTGTTTCTATGTCTTTCTTTCAAACAGCCTCGAAGCATTTCAAACGTCAGCATTTCATGGCGAAACGGATCCTGAATCAAATTCAGGCGTTCTTTTTGAAAAATGAGGGGAAACCGGCAGATCCCGCGAGAAACCCCCAAGGCTCTACCGGCTTCATCAATTTATCACCCATGGTTTTTCCATGGGTTTTTCCCATCAAAAATGACCACAGGATACCACAGGTCCACCTCCGTGGCATCTCCCAAAATCTTGGCCAATGGTAGGAGTGCCTCGGTCCCAAAAATGGTCAAAAGATGTCAAAAGATGTCAGAGATAGCCCTTCGAAACTTGTCATTTGCGGATCTAGAACCTTGGAGAAATGGAGTTGGTTATAAGATTTTGATAGATGTTATATATATATATAAGGTTACTACCTGACATGCGGGTCTATCCAAGACTCTGAAAGACAAGCAATTTCAATAGCATGCTCAGAACTTAGGAGGTACTAAAACCATATGTATATATATATGTGAAATGCATCATCAAATTTCTCCGAAACGAGGCCCCAGTTTGTCATAGCTAGTTTTTAAACCTAGCCACAGCAGAAATCCCACATCCATATCTACTTGGCTCGAGCATGGCTCCACCAGGAAATGGGCATGGAATTGGGATGGATCAACAGTGTGGATAGCCATGGATAGCCATAAAAATATGACGGAGACTCAGGCGACCTCAATCTATTTCAACAGATTTTAAGTGGTCGAAATCATTCGAAATCTGTGCCCTTTTTCGTGGTTTTAGTCCATCCCCCAGGATTCGACATGCCACGATGAAGTTCAAAATGAAGGTCCAGCCGTCTTCCCAATGCGAGGCCGAGTATGCACCCAGCGGAACAAAGACCAGTAGGACGGAGAAGGGAGACCAAAAGATCTCCATCAGACCTCAGTGCTTTTGAAAATGATAAATATTGATAAACTTACTGCTGCTTAGTAGTGGAATGATCTTTAATAACTAACCATCCTCCCATTCCCCCATTCCCTACTAAAAAAAAGCGGACCAGTCATGCGGCCAAACTTCAAAAAGGGATGGGTCAGCCCTACCAACTCCATGGAAAATCCATGAAAATCCATGAAAATCCATGAAAATCCATGAAAATCCATGAAAATCCATGGTTTTTAAGGGTTCGCAAGGGTTCCCAATGGCTCCCCGTTGGATCAAACCACACCGGAGCCACTTCGGCCAAGTGTCCGTCTCGATTCGCGCTGCCGTTCAGGGCTTTGCTGGGCTTCTTGGTGACCTCTTCTATCAATGGAACCTGGCGACTGCAGCTAGAACTCCAATTGTTGTTGGCAGGTTTCAAGGCTATATAATATATATATATTATATATATATATAATATATATATATACACATTAAATGTCAACAACTGTGGAATTTTCGCTCTAGTCCATTTTCAGACAAACCCTTGCGCTGCAAGAACCGGGTTGAGCGCAAAGCCCATACTTCAGAGCTTCACGCGGCCCCTGTCTTCTGGTACAGGCACAGCGCCATGGAGGGAAAAAGGATCGTTACTATCTCTGCATGATCACTATCATTAATGCTACAGTAGATGGACAAATTATTCAAACCCCGCATCCATGAGTTGTAGGCTACCCCCTGTCCCAAAAAAATTCAACGTTCTGGTTCCGTATCTTTGTTCCTGACCTGAGGGTTTGATTTTTTTCGTCCATTCAAAGGAGCGAACCAAACCAAAACAACAACATTGTAATTGGGGTTGCAGGGGGTTATTGGATTACAAGGGTTTGAACAATTCGTCCATCTACGGTATGGATAGTTATAGTTATGAAGATAGTGATCTGGTTTGACAACGTCTCATATAATAATGATAGTGCGTGCCTATGTGCTGGTTCTTAATCAATACGTCATTACTATTCATACTGACATTGTACATTATCATCATGAAGCGTTATGTGCTATGGATGCAGGATAGCTCCAAGATCGATCTGCGCCTCTAAAGGAATGGTATAGCCTCGGTAGCCTTTGGGGCCGCGCGAGCCGCGCTTGAACTTGTAGAGTTCGGAGAAGGAGGTTTGCTCTGGATCCATGTAGTGTGCAATCGTCATCCTGGGTTGTTCTTATTGAAAATCTCAGGGTACCAATAAGGGTTGGGGTTAAGATCTTGAAACATCGTGGGCGTACTAAATGGTACTAAATAAATCTAAATAGGGGGTATGGCGGTTGGGCGCCCAAAGGCACTTCATCAAATGGAACTGTTGGTGAATGTCAACCGTCTGTAGCAGGACACAGCAGTTTGTTACCAGCAAAAATGAGGGCTGAGGCAGCAAAAAATTGGAATGGTACTGTAGCCATTTCACAAAGTATATCTTATGAATATCTTATGATTGGTGGTGAAGATGTGAGGGGTTGGGTGGTTTCGGAAATGGTCAAATGCGCCAGAACAGTCTGCAGTAGCTTGGCCCAGGGGTTGGGTGGTTTCGGAAATGGTCGGCCCAAGAACCAACTTCTGAAGGATTGTTTCCAACATCAAAAGCTGATCAAACTCCAAAATCCAGCAACTGGATGTAACTGGGACATTTGGTCATGAAGAAGTCCAATAATTATGATCTATGTTACTAGCATGCACATGCATGCACTAGCGTAAAATAAGGCCATTGAAGGCTGAAGGATGAACCAAAACCATCAGCCAGATTTGGACTGAGGAAAGCCGAGCAACTTTGCAACGACCTAAGCAACGTCCACCGCCAGGGCGAAGAAATCCGCGCAATCAGCGGCGTTTTCGGCCGTAAGGCCTGGTACGCGGGTGCTGGACAGGATGGAAAGATTTCCTTGAAAATATGAAAAGACCATGAAAGACCTTTGAAACCAGCCTAAGTCCTAAGTGTTTGACACATCAAGCACATCAAAGGCGAAACCAGTCAGACCGGGATGCTTCTGGTTACCGTTACCGTTTCTGAACAGACACGGTCCTGGGCCTTAAGGAAATGCCCCCTTAATGCCACTGCCACAGTGGCAGCGGGCACCACTTGGGCCCAATGGCGCTAGGCGCTGCAGCTGGTTGTGTGACGAAACAAACACCCATTGCACCTGGAAACCAACAACTGGAAATGGAACCGACATGAACGCACCAATCTAGCAAGACGCAAAATCATGCGTGTTGCCTGCACACTTTTCTTCACTCACTCGCATGGGACTGCGACCGCCCCGGGGCGCCAGGAAACCAAAACAAAGTTGACCATCCACAATTTCCGAAGCATGCGTTAGCTATAGTGCTACAGGCCAGAAAATTGGTGATGGAACCAAGGACATGAGATCTACCAATAAATCCGAATGCCTGCATGACGCTTCATCCTGGAATGCTCGCGAGTCCCTGATCACGTGAACTTCATGTGCGCGCAACGCACGGCGCGCAGAGAGATTGGCATCGCCAGCGTGCTCGATCATGGAAACACCCTTCAAGCCATGACCATTGTTTCATGATTTCCTCAACATCAATCAGTACAGTACGCTTTTTTGCTGAGGCCATTTCAGGTCGCTCGAGCCCCGAGCATCACTGGCGACGGTCATTAGCTTCATCAAACTTCTAAAGTTTCTAAAGGTGAGGCCAATGCGATGCGGTGAGGTCGTCAGAACCTGTTCCTGAGATATTTTTTGTTGGTTTAAAGTTTAAGCTACAAGCTATCATAACGCATCTGGGGAGAAAAAGAACAGATGACAAAGTATGAAAAATATCCGAAACCGCCTGGAAAAGCTTCCCTTTTAGTATGTTCCAAAAATACTCTTAGAGAGCATGCCAGCACCTTCTCTTCGATATGCTTTGGCCTTTCTATTCCGCTTGTGCAATTCTGCATCCCTGTGGCGCAAAAAGCCACGGATGCCGGTCATTTTCAAAGCTGCAGTGCAGGAACTAGTGGTCGGAATCGATTGTTCGGCGTGGGTTCATCACTTTTCTGAGGAAACATAGACTGAACCATGAAAATTCGGGAAAAACGATGGTATAGAAATGTATAAAATTAGCGTTCCTGCTTGGGGAAGTCATCGTGAGAAAAGTGAAAATAACATTAAAATAACATGATCCATGGCTTTATCATATCATGATGTTATTATTTTCATGTTACTTTATCTTATTTTAGTTTATGTTAAGCCATCAAATGATCAGAAACCGGGTGGGCTTGCTAGATCCCGCACCAGCTAGGCATGGCCAGAAGTTGAGGTTGAACACCCCATCCGCGACACCAATGATGAGGAAGTCACCGAAGATAAAGTGGGACGAGCCCTAGCCATATTATGATATGCCCTCTGGTAATGACTAACATAGCTATTGAACATGGCCCATAGAAATAGTTGATTTACCTATTAAAAATGGTGATTTTCCATAGCTATGTTAGTTTACCAGAGGGTAACATGATATAACATCATGTCACACAAATATGCCAATATGCATCAATATGCTATGAAATATTTTTGGGTATATGTGTGTGTGTGTCCCTATGATCGGCAGTGCCGTTGATTAGGGATCCACCATTGATGGTGTGGACGGGGCTCGGGAAATTCTCTCCCAACCAGTTCCAAGCCATGTTAAGGCGTCTTCTCGGGAACCCCTGCGGAAATAACCTATGCGTCCATTCCACCGGTTTTATGTGTGTCTTCAAAATCTTCAAACATCAGCAAAAATCTTCGGACATCATCAAAAATATTCAAACATCAGCAAAAATCTTCGGACATCATCAAGAATCATCCAAAACTCCTGGCTGAAGGGGGCTCCCAAAAACCTTCACCTTTCAAATTAACCACGCCAGCGGAAGCCACGAGCGGCCCCCTGGAGGAAGACACTGGGAGAAGGAAACCTGTGGCAATGATGATGTTTTCCTCCAATAAAGTTGGGTCATGTTGGGTCCAAATACCGGATTCAGTTGGTTTAAAAAAGGCTGCCCTTCAAAGTCACCCTCAACTCGCGGAAAGAGTCGGACATCCCGAAAAACAAACGTGATCTTCATTGATTTTCCATGATGCTCCATGATTTTCCGTGGAATTGCCCCGAGTTTCCTCACAGCCACCAAGCCCCAAAACCAGCCTGAAATCATGAAATATCCATGGAAATCACCTCTGCATGCCGTTGCCCACCTCAATTCGTCATCAATCAAGGGATGGACATGGACAGAGCAATATGTATAGAATAGTGATGGTTAATCACAGGATGTGATGGTTGATCATAGAATTTTTATGTTGTAGCTATAACTGACAGTTAATGTAATGACCATAGTGATGATTAGTTATCAAAGGAAGTTGGGAAGCAATACTTCCGAGTTACGAATGACTTTTACTTGGTGCACTTGACTATGATGAAGGGTGGTAGATCATATAACAATACATAATGTACCAATACATCACAAAAGAATAAGAAGCTATGAAATTGACCTTGAGGAAGGGTGGTAGATCATATAACAATACATAAC
>Ga0126342_10002026_pt1 | contig 30562 bp, 27 predicted proteins | sample Cyp1metagenome_FD_92528 | JGI IMG/M metagenome (GOLD analysis project Ga0126342, IMG submission 92528) | Coral microbial communities from Lord Howe Island, Old Settlement Bay, Australia - Cyphastrea 1 metagenome | ecosystem: Host-associated > Invertebrates > Cnidaria > Coral ...
TGTGTAAAACGTCCTCTGTGTGTAAAAGTCTCTGTAGAGCTGAAAAAATGAATTTTGCAGTGAATGCGCCCATAATATTCATCTTCCAAAAAGGTGCTGGCAAGAGGCGAAAGGGAAAGAAACCAATTCTTACTCGAATTTGTTTGCTGTCGTTTTGCTTTTGGGTTCTCAGGCCCCCCCTTGTTTTGAAAATTCTACCGTGAATCCCTGGGTCTGGATGTGGATTGGTCATGAAGTCAGCCCCGCGCTGCAGGAGTTGGAGGCGGCACAGGTGGGGTCCCAAGATCCTGGTTGAACAGTTTGGAGAAAGGTGGGTACCCCCACTTGGGTACCCTCTGGTAAACTAACATAGCTATGGAAAATGGCCCATTTATAGATGGTTTACCTATTAAAAATGGTGGATCTTTCCAGTTCGTTATGTTAGTTTACCAGAGGGTACCCCCACTCCAAAGGTGGGGATTTTTTCACACTTCGAGAAAACTCCAGAAGTTTTTGATACGGCAATGTTTCGCTTTGAACACTGCTTAGTTGAACATCTTGCTGATTGTTGCAACTAATTCTATTGCAATACGTTTGCTACAATCCAAATAGACAGAAATAGAGAAATAGACAGAAATTACTTGGTGTCCACCATGTCAAAAGTGGATAACTGGGACGCCCAGTCAGTCAGGTCAAGGTGAAAGACACCGAGGACCGGCGAGAACGCTGTAGCATCTTTATGCATTTTTATTGACAACTGCCTGGTCCAAGTGGTAAAACATGGTAAAACTATTCTGCAAGTGAATTTTGCTACTATATCTGCCACTAAAACGAAAAAACTGGTTGCTTGGCGACTGGAAACCAGTGTTTGGATGTGTTCGGAGGGGCCTGTTCGAAACCTTTTCATCTCTCCTCTTGGCCTTTCTGACCTAGCCATCTATGGGAACATCTTGTCGGACATTTGACACCTTCACAATCCTAGTGGTTATCGTAAGAGGCGTATGTGAATGTGTTTTTCCATCCTCATGCTGTTGCAGTGTCCAAGCCCTTTTGATTCATACTTTCACGTTTACAAATTTAGTAAATTTACAAACATACTTTTCTAGGCAGTTACTATATGTTATCAATGGCCATTACCCAACTTGGAGGTACCTACCATATATAAGGCCTATTTTTCAGGCCTAAATTTCAGGGGATATACCCCCAAAATATGGCCAAACATATGGATTTATATGCTACAGAGGACTATACAGATCTACAGTAACTCCATTTTAGGATCCTGGAGATCTCCCATTGGTGTTAATCTTTTGCCAAAAGAGAAGGGGCCAGGGGATCCGTCGGCCAGGATGTTTCCAAAGAGCTGGCCCTGATCAACTGTTTCAAGGCCCAAGCGACACGGAGTCGACGGAGAATCCAGGATTTTTTGAAAACATGTTAATAAATGACATGAATATATGACATCGTCTTAAACATGACTTGAAGTGACTTGAAGATATGACATGTTGGATTTTAAATGTTTTCCATGATATCACATATCCTCAAGTCAGATTGAGAAGTGCTGGAAAAACGTGATCGAGATGTTTCTGATTGTAAATTGTCATTGATGCGAAAAAGGACGATTGATTATACCGAAATTAAGCCACATTTCAATTCATCTATTCCCACAATGATCGAGCAATTGTACCTGTGATGCCCGATTAAAGTTATGATTGAACACCGCCAACGATTCGTATTTCTGTTATTTCATCCATTTCATCCACATCTATTCTTCTTTCTTTCTCCAATTATCTCCAATCTCATTTTAAGTCTGGATATTTCCATTTCCCAAGCATTTCCCCCCGCATTTCCCAAGCCTGCCGTGCCTCCGTCCAGGAGGTGGCTCTGAAGCACCGAAGCAAACTGGGCTTCGAGGGCACGCCGAGCCGCGACCACGAGGCGCGATGCCCAAGGAGTCACTCAACACATAAGTGGGTTACCTGTTGGGTTGATGGTGACCAGTGATCTAACAGGTTGCTATGGAAAAACATAATTTTGAACTCCGAATATATGTATATATATATATTTTTCCATGGGCGCTGCAGGGCGCCTGGGTGTTTTGATGTTTTGTATTGTTATATATTTATTTTTATTATTATTATTATTCTGGTTGCCTTTTTCTATTGTTCTTTGGTGATGGGATGGGGTGGGGTGGGATGTTAACGTTCATGTTCATGTTACGCTGATGATGTCACGTTGATCATGGGGTGGGGTGGGGTGGGGTGGGATGTTAACGTTCATGTTCATGTTACGCTGATGATGTTACGTGGACCACGGGGTTGGGTTGGGTGGGGTGGGATGTCAACGTTCATGTTCATGTTACGCTGATGATGTTAATTATGTTGATCATGGGGTGTTGGCTTCCCAAGGAAGCTCCCAAAAAAAAGGGCACTGGTGACTTAGTGACCCACTCCTCGAAACTGTAGCAAAGGGTCTGGCAATGGATGTGGCGCAGAACAAAGCTGCGCGGCAATAATTCAGAGAATCTCGCTGCCATGAGCTAAGTGTTCCATGGTTGAAGTTTTTGAGAAGTGAAAAAACAGGCGTGCAAGGCTGCATGCTTAGTTACATTGGGAAGTGCACGCAAGCCCCCTTAAAACAACCAGGCGCCTCTCAGCGCGGTTCCCCAGTTATAGTTATATATATATATATACATAATATATATATATACATAATGGAAGCAAAATGGGCCATGGCTTCCATAGTTATGTTATCTGTAGATTGTCGGGGTGTATACCATGACCATGTGTATTCATTGGTGTCAAACACGTTGCTTTGCTCCTGACCGATTGTATCCACCATATCATGTGTGAGGTCTACCCCATGCCAACTGACTTGCTACCAGCCAGTTTGTCATGCCTAGGTCATATCTCAAGTCTTGCCAGGTCGTTGCAAAGCACGTCCCAGAGCTATTGCAAACTCCCAAAGTCTCACACTTAGAGTTGGAGGCGCGACTCTCTCTAAACTGTCAAGATAGAAAGATAATAATGGCTGGGTTTTCTAGGAGTCAACATCATCCACACATGGTTGTGTCTGAAATACGGGATGCCACCAAATGGCTATATTCTTATATTAATCTTCATCGGGATGCCATGATCATCGACCATGGGATTTCGGGGTACCATATATGGGTTTCAGACAGGGGCTGTTTCAGATACCGATTTTTTTCAGGTACCCAACAAATGCGGGGTCGCGGGTAACGCCTATGCAAGGGAACATCGAGTTGCCAAGACGACCTTGTGTGGCAAGATACCTTCATTTTCGGTACTGGCCTCGACAACTCTCACTTGTTCTAAGAGTGTTGTGAGTCCCTTGAACACACACAACCAGACATCAACCAGACATCCATGGTTGCATGAAAGATGGGAGTGGAAACTAAACAACTGATTCGCAGTTGGGATTCTCGGTAGATCTCAACAACGGTTTGATTCCCATGGGAAACAGCTGAGAGATGCTGCTTGTCTCATGCCATTTGTAAATGGTTTCTTGCTGCCAGCAATAGCAACCAATTCGAGGGTGCGGTTTTATTTAACACGTGGGTATACGGCCACATTATGCCACATTTATAGGTTATATAACGTTATATCGTGTTCAACTGGGTGTTAGCCACAATTATACCCCTTGATAGCCCCAAACCGCACCCCCAAATACTAGTCAGTAGCCAGTGACCAAAGAGATTTTTCTGCCACCACACCGCTTCCACTGTTGCAGGTGGATGAATGCTTCTGACGCGGAAAAAGACGTGTGGAACGTGTGGAATGGACAGGTTATTGGGTTATGAACCTCGTGACACGAACTGGCCATGTGTAGTCATCCAATTTGGTGGTCCCCCAAACCATAAGTGGAATGTCTTCCTGGCTCAATCATCAGGCTCCGAATGCCTTGGGCCTCGGATCTGCTTTAAACAGCCAGTTAGATCTGAGTTATATCTATGGAAAACCCATGGTCCATGGTGGTTGTGATGTCTTTGTTGTACCTTATTTTGGGGCTACTTTCTTCCGAGCCGATGATATGAAAAATCAAGATTTCTTGTGGGGCTACCCAGCAGGGCTACCACCAAAAAAGAGCATCTCTCAACTATCAGTAACTATACATATCTAATCATATCTATACATTTTTAACATGGGTTCCAAGATGTCCTATAAGATTGATTTGAGACCCAAACGGATGGGCTCAACTACTTAAGCTCCAAAAAACCAAGCATCAATGGCCTTGGATTGTCACCATGCATGCAGCCCGATGCAGCTTGGCACGGAACAGTCGTGGGGCACGGAACCGCCATGGATGGTGGGGGGTTGCAAGTCCAAGCTGAGCCGAAACACACGGATAGTCTCAGCTGGGGGTCATAATATGTTCATAACATTTCATAACATGTTCATAACCTTTCACATCTTCAAATATCTTCAAACAATCGAGAGGCTTATTAATGATATTAATGCCCCCATCATGTGCTAATCTGCTCATCTCCTTTTTTGGATGTTCTGGGTGGAGGAGGGTGGAGGTGTGACGACCCTCATCCCAAAAAACTAACAGAGAATGCAAATCCAAGGGGTTGACATGGATGTCCTACGGTTGCTATGGCTTTCTCGTTTGACCAGAAAAAAACTTTCCTGATTGAACATTTTATCCGGGAGTGAATTTACTGCCGAAAGTGAAATGCTGGTTGTCATCCATTCAGGGGTCACACGCTTCAGGCGAAGAAAATGAGGGCCTATCTGCATCATCTACAGAAATTCAGGTGTTTGTTCAATTTATGAACTTCCAAGCCAAAGTATTTCAAGATGCCCAGTGGAACCCTCCATTTGGCCCATGTCTTCATGGACAGCGGAGTTGGAGGTCAAACATCGCCATTGGTTTAGCACAGGGGGCAACCACCATTGAAATGAACACAGTTCGAACATATCACTGATCGAAAATCATCGATTTATATTCCTAGTGTCGGAAAAACAGATCCCAAACTGGGCACCAAAGAATTCCAAAGAAATTGGGCACCAAAGATCCCAAAAAGATCCAATCTGTCGAAATTTCTCCAATCCGGGCACCAAACCAAATTCCAATTCATCAGTGATCGGAGAGTGGTTGATAAATGTTGATCATGTTCAAAAAAAACCAATACTTTGGATTCCAATCGCATTGCTGGATCCACGTTGTGCTTTAATTATTCAATCATTTAACTAAGCCCACCCAATGTCTACAGCAACACTTTTTATTGTTTTCGGTAACGTCAACCTGGATTAAGAACTTCCTAGGCTGCTGAATTTGGGGCTTTCAGTGACTTGAGTAGCTACATAACCATCACTATTTGTGGGGGTGCCCCCTAATTCGTCAACCTGGGTTTATCAACTCCTGCCTGCAATTAGGTTAGTCTGAACTCGAACTAATTGACTAACGTTGTAGAATATACACCAAGAGTATTGATACTAGACTTTGATGAATTATATATTCTATAATCATGTCAAATCTGGGTTGAAATTATATATAAATACCAGTCAATCAATACTAAACAGCTCAACTTTGCTGATCCGAGACGGCCCTCCTCAGGCAGACTTCGTCTCGGCCGTCTCGGTCCAAAGGATCCAAAGGTGGCGGATGTCTGTCGGATGTGGCCCAGGGGTCCCTTGCTATCCTGCAATTTGATCTACCCGGCCTGGTAATTTAACAGTTCGCTATTGAAAATGGCCCATAGAAATACTTGATTTGCCTATTCAGGATGGTGATTTTCCAGTTCGCGAACTGTTAGTTTACCAGAGGGTAATGAGCAATGAGGGTAATTATAAATCATGGGAGTATGGGGTCACTTCATATAATTTCTGCAAGAGAAAACCAGGTGAAGGATTGGGTCATGTTTTTTTTTTGTTGCTGAAGCTTTTGTACTGCAAAGTGACCGGGTTTTTATTGCTGGGCATGGGCCAAGTAATTCGTACTGTACTGGTGCGAATTGGACAGTTTACTTTACTGCTAAACATGGCCAGAAAGGGTCTAATCGGGTGCCGGTGCCACGTTTTGATCTGTACAAGTACTGACTTTTTTTGGGGAAGATGATGATACACGGCAATGGGATTCCCTACTTTTTTCGGCACGCCCATACTGTACCTGTTAGGTGGCTGCAGAACATGTTGAAGATTGGATATTTTTTTTTGGTACCTTACTTGGTGTCAAATTCCAATATGCTTGCATGGGGTAAAACCATTAACATCCATTAACATGCATTAACATCCATTAACATCCATTAACATTCATTAACCAGGTTCACTTTTCACAGGCTCTTGTTTGAATCGTTTGACTCGCGTGAGGTATGGGGTCTCCAAAAAAACGTGATGCGGTTTCTCTAAAGCCATACTGATAGGCAAATTCTGTTTGAGTGTATCACGATGGATTCATGGCACAAATGAACATGAGAGAACATGTTTTTTTTTTTTTTCCGTACTACCATGTAATTTCATGTAATACGATGTAATTTCATGTATTACGATGTAATTTCATGTAATACCGTGTAATACCTATATATAGAATGTATGTAAATTATATATAATTATATATATAATTATATATAATTATATATAATTATATCATTATATATATATATACACAATATTATTTGTCAGGTATCAACAATTTGCAAATTGCCCTTGCGAGGATCCCTCAAATCCACTTGTGATCCCAATAAAACACCCTTGGCAGTTGAGGTTACTTCTATGGGTATAACTGGAATTGAAACCACCATAGTTGGGATGCAACCCCTACAAGTTACATATGATATATACGTATATATATATAGATATAGAATGAAATATATATATACATATACATATATATATATATTATCTATGTATCCACTGAAAACTGGACCTGCACTTCCAAGTAGAGATCAGTGGAGCGCGGCTTCCATCCCCAGAGGAGCATCGCTTTTTTGAAAAACGCAGCTGTGGTGTCACTGGGCTTTCCACAAGCTAGCAATGGATTGGTTTAAGGGACAATTTACTGGTTTAAGCCCCATGATTATTTGGAAAATACCTATGGTTTCCGGTGTAGATTTTCCCAAGAAAATCAATCCATTGCAAAATCCAATAGATAACCCAGTTGTGGAATGTTACTGAGTTTATAGTTACGGAGTTTCCATGAATTTCCCATGTTGACTTTGGCCAGATTGGGTGCGCGTTGCGTTGCAGGTCTGCCTTGCAACAGCTGTGCACGCAGCGCCGGAGCCCATAAGGTCCGGAGCCAATGCGGCTGCTGTTATTGAAGATATTGAAGAACCAAATAGGTACAAGGTGGTGCCCCATAGTTAGCTAAGTTGGTTTATAAGTCCAATAACAATGGTTTATAGGTGATATATCTATAGTTAATGGGATTATGACCCATTTATATATAACTTTAGGGGGCACCTTGTATCGGTCAAACTTAGATACCTCTAGTGAACATGAACAGAATCTGCAGTCTAGGCCTTAAATTTTGACCAATTCCCAAATGATGATCCATGGTGATAAAGATACTGTACGCCTGGAGATTATGATCATGATTTTTATACCATATAAATACATATAAATACTGTAAATCTTTATAAATATGATCATGATTGATAATGGATATTTATGGATATTTATGACTCAATTTTATCACCATCTGAATTCATCTTGTAGATGATTCTGTCATAGCAGCACAGGGCCCAAGGGTCACCTTTTTGGGGTGGACAGGGACCTAATGTTGACCCATCATCATCCATCTGGGTAAATTTCATCATGACCTCACTGCGACCGAAGCCTGGGAATCATGGTTTTTTACAAGGGGAATCATCCCCTTTTATGGCCGCAAGATTTCAGGCTAGTGAATTATGATGGATTTGCCCAGATCCATAGATTCATCCATCTATAGGTGATTCGACGTTATAGATGGATGAATCGATCTATGGAATTGTATGGATAGATGATGGATAAAATCAGATTAGATGGATTTTATGACGGATCTATATAGATGGAATATAAACTTATTCTATCTCATCATATCTTATCTATCCATCATTTTCCATCTATAGAACCTTACAGAACCCCTTTCTCCCCATGTGTCCATCTTGCGATCTCGCTCCACTGGTCCACTTTGAGGTCAAGAGGCCAGCGACGTCTTGCTCGAGAAGAGTTGTGCCCTGTGGCATGTTTTGGGATATTTTGGGAACATGATCCCCAATGACATTCATATCTTCATTTTTATCTTTGCAGGGGCAGTGGGTGCGTTAAATAGCGAAATGCGCATTGTAGAATATCTTATTGGTGATATGCTTGTCAAGATTAAATTAAGATTCTCATATGTCAAGCTATATTAACTAGCGTCCGGAATTTCTGACTTGAGGCTTTTGATCGTTGTTCATGGCTGTTCCACCTGCACAAGACTCTGATATCAGACAAGAATGGCTGGACTGATAATGATGATATCATATGATATCCACTGATATTATGATTTATTGAGGATTTATATGGATTCTATAACAATATATATATGGCTCTTCATCCTGCAACAAGCCATGAGATCTCAACCATTATTAACCATTATTATCCCTTCTTAACCATGATTATCCACTATTATCCATTACTATCCATTATTAACCATTATTAACCACTATTAACCATGAGTCACAAGTAACCATTACAAAGCACCACCTTTACCTATCAACCACTGGTGGCCTTTCCGCAGCTTCGCGAGGTTGTTCCTCTTGGACGAGGTGTCCAGCGCTGGCGAGCGGCAGCCGGAGTTGTGGAAGGCGGAGCGGCGGAACGTGAACTTGATGGATCGGGGTGCTGAACTCTCCCTGAAGTTCCCCAGATGCTGTCTGAAATCAGAGTTACCATAGGAAAACCATAGGAAAATGGGAAAATCATAGGAAAACTATAGGAAAACCATAGGAAAATGGAGGTTTACCCTCTGGTGAACGTTTACATAGCTATAGAAAATCACCATTTTTAATAGGTAAACCATCTATTTCTGTAAATTGGCAATTTTCCATAGCTATGTAAACGTTTACCAGAGGGTATATTAGACAGTGATACTGTCTAATAGTACTGTCTAGTACTAATTATACTAGATTCTGATATTTTATGAGTCTTCAACCATCCAATCTGTTGGGAATTGGTTCAAGCTACAAATTCGAAGTTGACCCAATACGCTTCGGGTTCACCGAGTTTGAGACAATGGCATTGATGGCAATTGGGGAGGGCATCGCAAGGACTACCCAGTGGGCAGGGAGCTGTTCGAAGTTATAGGTATCCATGTTCTTTATTAAATGTGGAGCCAGTTGGAGCTACAAATTGAATTTCCCAACCACATAATAGAAGATCCCTTGTCAAATTGTGCACCCCATGAATCACTGTCTTCGCGGCGCGTGGCGACCTCGCGTTAGGTCTATTCCAAGTGGGCCAAACAGGAGGTGCCAAGTTGCAACACGGAGGACTGTCATGGCAACTTTGAACAGCCAAGTTCTGGGCAACCAGTCACAATACTTACCCTCTGGTTATGACTAACAGTTTGCCATGGTATAGATGGCCCATAGAAATAGATGGTTTACCTTTTAAAAATGGTGATTTTCCATGGCTATGTTGGTCATAACCAGAGGGTAATACGATGCGTAGTAGTCTCATGTACTATCCTTTGTACTATAGTATGCTATAGCATGGTATAACATGGTATAGCATGGTATAGGGCACGGCACGGCATGGCATAGTATAGCATGGTATAGTCTAGTGTAGTATAGTATAGTACGGTGCGGTATAGCTTAGCATAGCATAGTATAGTATAGCATAGTATAGTATAGTATGATATAGCATGGTATACTTAACCAAAACTAAATTATTTTTCCCCTATGGAACTTTTGTGCTTGGCTTCACGGTGCGGATTTGCCCTTCACAGGGAAACTATTGGTTGCTGTTTTAGCGTACTTGAGAGATAATTTGGTTGTGACTCAAGATGTTTGATCCCTGAAATGAGTGGTTTACAGATGTTTTCGATGAGTGTTCGTTTTTTCATTATTTGCAAAGCAAGCATTTTTACTCATGTTTACTGAATAACAAACAAATGGATCACTGGGGACCCTTGAAAAGTGGCTGCCATAGCGATGCTTTCGCCTCACGAGACAGGACCTTTGTCGGATGGTGCGTGCGCTGTGCAGGGTGCAATATCTCAAGAAGTGCATAGCCCAGCGGCGTGTTTCGGGTTCCTGATAGGTTTTCGATGGTTTTCGGGAAATCTTTAGGACCCATCCCCCCATTTAGATGGTAATACCATGGTTTCTATTGATTGTCCTGCAAACAAGAACGCGCTAGCCCCCTAGCTAGATATCATATGATATCATTTCCATGGCTTTTGAGATCATATCCTGTACTGAAGATCCACTTTTTGTGAGCTTGACCAATACTGGAATGATCCCGCAGTGCTTAGCCCTATTCCCAACTAGGCTAGAAGTATGGCTATAATCAATGGACCGACCAAAAAGAAAGATGAACCACTTATCCGAGTGATTTTATGATGCTTTAGTTCCCCACCGGACGTATCAAAAAAGCCCCTGGCCGCTGGCTTTTTGAGGCCTTTACTCAATGCCATCAAGCGTCGGGTACGTGAAAGGCTCAGGAAACCTCAGGGTGAGTCGCCACTGCTTGGACGTTACAATACATTCCATGTTCTTTTTGGCCTTGCTGACCTTGCACTTGATGATCTTTTTAAGGAGCCAACCTACACCCCCAATCAGTCTGGGATAATGCTAATCTCACAAGACTTTCCAGGCCTCATTTTCGGCAGTTCAACGAGTTTCATTCGCGCCGTTCACCTGACCTTTTGCCTGGTTTGAATTACTATCGATTGCTTGCCTCATGTTGCCTCAAACAAAACCAATGAAAAAACATATCGTTCGAATCCAAAATTCTTGCTACAATTCACACTTGTTACTCGTTGCATCTAGTGAATCTAGTTGCACGAGTAGGTTTCATTACCATCCTGCTGGTTTCGCAGATTTCCAGATAGCCCTCGCAAAGCGCAACGTCCGTGCTGAGGAAGCCCAGAGGTGGATGGTCTGTCGCCACGGCTTTTCAGTCAGCTGCTGTGCTGCTGGCATCATTTGCTCGGGAGATTTTATCCTCTGGTAAACGTTTACATTGCTATGGAAATATTACCATGCTATTAATGGGTAAATCAACTATTTCAATGGCCATTTTCAAGTTCGCAAACTGTTAGTTTACCAGAGGGTATATGATTTTACCGGCCATGGTGAAAAAAAGTGGGGATTAAGCCTGGTTTGTAGTTTTAATTATGTTGATTCTCCACCGAACCAATACTTTTTTTTTGGGATGAGTTGAAGTCAACCAGCAACCATGAAGCAAAACAGTATAATTAGCCACTTATGGCCAGAATGATAACGCATATTATACTCAACCATACACGAAAACCATATTGTATAATTTATGTTTCTCTCAAGATACCGAGCCTTGTTAGTAGTCATCTCCATGTTTCATTGTTTTCAGCTGTGAAAACTCGCGTCGGCCGCCCACAGGAGCGACTTGCGGCGTCTGAGATTCATTGACGCACCGTCTCCTGGCTGGAGGTATATCAGAGAGGAGACGCCTGCAACTAGAAGACCCCTGCGGAAAGAATGATGTACAGTATAGCAAGCGCCCAAAAATATACAAGGTGAGGCCCCCCAGTGATGTTTGTTCTAAACCCATTGACTATAGATAATGATATATATTCCACCATAAACCATAGCTAACCTAGTTACAAACCAACTTAGCTATCGTTCACGGGCCTCAGCTTGTGGAAAGGCAATGAATAAAGTCATTCACCATTCTATTTTAGCCGGATGTCACTTTTCTTTTTTTTTGGGGGAAGGTTATTCTATACTAACATGGCTCTGTGGGAATATGAATGCAGTGATGATGAACCAATGGATTAGATAATTATGATCCCTGCAGCCATCGGACCTTACTGAAGGCTTTAACTATCATGAAATATATGGATTTCAGATTGACTTATGAAACCATCGTCTAGGTGAAACTTTTTAGGTGTTTTTGTTGCCCACCAGAAATCCGCTGAGTAAACCACTGGTTTAGAAGTGAGAATTTAAGAGCTGCACATTTGAAGGTATTTTCGACGCCCAGCTAAAAAAAATGTTTTTTTGTGTGTTACCCAAGATTAGGGATGTGTCATGCCGCCCAAAAAAAATTACGTCACTGATGTCTCCACCATGCCCACGCCTCAGGATGCTTCAAGACATGTTGAGACACTGGCGCTTCCACGAAAAGTTAGAGGAGGCCCTGGAAATGTGTCCATGGGGGCCATAAATGACTGCATAGATGTCCCAAATTCCCATTGGTTGATGAAAAAAGAGGGGTTTGAAGGTTTACCCCTTTAACAACAGGTAAATGATGATAGATGGTATACCAAACCGGCCCCTCTATTTTTACATATTTTTACCAGAAGGGCATTATTGAATGACTGTTTTCTTTTTTGGATTTGTTTGGGGACATATCTCTGAAACATTCTGAAACATATCTCGCCGGCTCGGCTCAGCCTGATGCGAAGGACAACCTCAGACATGACGAACTCAAACATGGGATATATGAGGGTTGAAGTTTATGAAATTATATGGGATTATATGGGGTATCAACTCAAACATGGGATACACGAGTTGCATGCAACGTCAAATATGAACTACGTTTCATGGATTATCATGGATTGTTCACGGCCCTTCGTCTTGGTGAAGCCTTAATCTAAAGTGGATCACAGGGTTTGGTCTAAGAATAGGGTACTTCAAATCCCATTTCTCCCATCAAAAGAGATCAAAACTGCCATTTTTCGGGGAATCTGTTGCAGAACACCCGTTTTCAGAGCCCAAATTTTATATGAAGTGGCTATTCATACCATTTGATTCCCTTTACATTCCAAGTTTTCTTGCTTAAATCCCCCCAATTTTGATATATCTCCCACTGCCCAAGCAGCCAAGCTGCCCAATTTGTTGACAGAGTTCCAGCACCCATTTGCTTCTGCCGGCGGAACCCTAAGCCGGGGAGATACCCTCTGGTAAACAAACAGTGTGCTATTGAAAATGGCCATTTATACTGGATTTTCCCATTAAAGATGGTGATTTTCCCATCAGTTATGTAACAGTTTACCAGGCCGGGTATGACAGGTGAGTGCTTTTGACCTGTCCCTGTTGCTCATTGCCTTTGCTCGCTCCTCCATGCGGGATGAGGCCACGTTCCGAAGGTAGGCCAAAGATGCACGATTTCAACGCGAGGTGTTTGATAGATGATGATGCGATACGGGACAAAAACCAAGGTATAATGATGTTTAATGGTATTTAATGATGTTTAATGGTGTTTAATGGTGTTTTACATGTTCTTTTCTAATGTTTTGTTTTTTTTAGTGCGAAGAGACCAACTGCCACCATGGCCGGACTACGATAGATTCCGATGCCATTTTTAACGGCCGTTCATGGGGGGCTGTCCAATCAATCCTGCTATGGTAACTATGGTAACTATGAAACATGGTAAAGCATGGGATTACTAGCTGGGATGCACCATCTACCAACTGGTGGAGGATTTCTTCCAGGAGAACTATGTTTTTGGTGGAATGTTTTTTTCTGTTTAGTTTCTATTTTGGGATGTTTGCTTCCCTGCTTCTCTGCTTTTCCGCTTCTTCGCTTCTCTGCTTCTTTGCTTTTCTGCTTCTCTGATGTTCCCTGTTTTTTGCTTCTCGAACCGACTGTAAATAAACCATAAGAAACACTATATAAACAAACCGACCCTAAATAAACCCCAAACCAAACCCCAAAAAAACTAAACCCTCAAAAAATCTGAAACTTCGCCCAAATAGACCCTGAAACAACACTACTTAGATCCTAAACCAACGCTAAATAGGTCTTAAACCAAGCCTGAATAATGCCTAAACCAACCCAAAATGAAACCAACCCTAAATAGATTTTAAACATTCTGAAACCAAGCCTAAATAACCCCTAAGCCAAATAGATCCTAAGCAAACCTTGAGCAGATCTTAAACCAAGCCTAAACAAACCCTAAACCAACCCGAAATAAACCCTAAACCAACCCCTAAAAACCCTAAAGCCAATCCTAAAACCAACACCAACACGGGCTAAAACCAAGCCTAAAAAGACCATACAACGAGCGCAAAACCAACCCTAAACCAAACCCTAAACTAGCCCCCAAATAAACCCTAAACCAACCCTAAATGAACCCCATAAAACAACTGTAAAAACAACCAGAAGCCAAACCCGCCCCAAACAACCCCCCAAACCAACCCTTAACCTTGGTTGCAAAATACCATGCAACATGAACCGATGGAGCACCAAAATGGTGTAAATACCATGGAAAATGAGAGAATGTTGCAAATACCGTTGAAATGGCAGCTTCCAGCTCCAACATGCTGCAAATAGCAAGGAAAAACGGACAGAACGGGAAATCCAAAAAAGAATCCCTCAGCGGAAAAAACGTAATTCCCCAAGCAATTCCGGAGCCTTTCTTCCATCCACAGTACCTCATAGATCTTTGAATCATGGCCTGGGTGTCTTTGCTCACCAACAGGACAGCGTGAGCGCCATCGGCAGAGCCTTGAGGTTTGGGACCTGGAATGAAATGGGGGTAAAGCTCAAGGGTCAAAGGTTTTTCAGCTCAAAAAAAGAGTGTTTTGTTATGTTTAGCCATTCAACACCTCCATTTAGTTAGGGGATATCATGACATATTATATGGGTATGGGTCAATACCTATAGATACATTTTTAGTGGGATGAACATCCATTTACCAGCTATTTTGGGATTCACTAGGTACCAGGGTTTTGACCCATAGCCATATAAATATATATATATATACATATTATAGATATAAAGTGTTTAACGTTCATTTTCCCATTGAACACATCCACGACATTTTCACGTGACTGGGGATATGTTAGGAGACCTGGATTGAGTCAAAAAGATCCAAGTTTTGGGGGCCATAGAAATGTCCCGCTGGTGAAATGAATGATACCCGGCCTGGGAAACATACAAAGATGGGCCAAGGGAACATAGCCATGGAAAAACCATAGGAAAATGGGAAAAAACCATAGGAACATGGAGGTTTTACCCTCTGGTAAACAAACAGTTTGCTATTGAAAATGGCCATAGAAATAGTTGATTTACCCAGCTACATAGCATGGTGGATCTTTCCAGTTCGTTATGTAAACGTTTATCAGAGGGTAATGAATGTGAAATGCAGCACGATTTTTTTGTGATGTTTCTAGAGGAAATGATGATCATCACCTGATATTAGCGTTAAATGACTTAGATTGAAACCATGATTGAGAAATGCCCAGTTGATCCCTCTTTGATGGTTTGAACATGTTTGAACAAGTGAGCATCATGGATGAATCGACTATTTATGCAATATAGAATCAACCTTCTTTGAAATGCTGGTTGTGAGTGGAACCCCATGGACATCTACAAACCCATATCTTACCGTCCAGCCTAAACGTCTATCCTGCGTCTCCAGTACATTGCAGCATTGTTTTCACGCCAAGGGTAGGGAGTGTATTTTGATAAGAGAAAGCAAGATGTATGCAAGTTTCGCGTTTGTCCAAAAATGCCAAAAATGGCACGACATTGCATGGGGCAAATGGGGGGAAGTCGACAATAAATCAATGTTTAACTGTTGCGGGAAACCTAACTTTCCGATAAACCCAGATATACCCAGATGGACCTGCGTACTACCTTCCGCCTGCATTTGGGTGTGCAGGACATGTGTTATGCAATATTGGGTGCTCCAAAAAAAGGATGGTTTATTGCTGGACATGACCAACATACAGATGGCCGCAGGTTCTCAAATTTTGAGTATGCAATTCTAGTTCTGAAGATGTCTGTCCGGTCAGATGTGGATTCCAATCCTTTGACACCTCAGCATATGCATGCATACACCTTTTGCTTGTGACTAATGACTAATCAAAAGCTGTTGCGCCACTGCTATTGCTGTTGGTCGGTTTACCCTCTGGTAAACTAACATAGCTATGGAAAATCACCATTTTTAATGGGTAAATCCACTCTAAATGGCCATTTTCAATAGCTTTTTGTATGTTTACCAGAGGGTACCTTATTCTTCGAAGTATCAAACGAATTGGCCGCTTCAAACACGACAAAACCCACATCAATCATCCAGGGACATGATAAGACAATGGGTGATCAACTAGTTGGTACCTTCATTTGGTGAAAATTACCTTTCATCGCAGCCAAAAACGAATGATGAGCAGCAATTTTTTCATTGTTACCCGTTGATCTTAATGTCTTCTTCATGTATTCTTAATTCTCTTGATTTAAAACAGGCACAGTTGACAATTTTTCATTGTTACCCGTTTATCTTCATAAATCTTAATGTCTTCTGAATTCTCAACTGATTTAAAAAAGGCACCCCGTTGAAACATGGCAAGAAACCGGACCCCCCCCCGTTCTTTTGTTCCCAGTAGGATGATTTTGCCAGGCAAAAGTCCAGCGAAGTCTCTGCCTCTGCTGTCCCCTGGCGGCCATGGCGGCCAGGGAACGGCGTTGGAACGGCGGAACGGAGGAATCGTACTGTAGATCTTTGATAGTAAACCAATAGTAAATATATGTATATATATATATATCAATTTGGAATGCCAATTGATATATATATATATATATATGTACATATACATATTCCAACATAGCAATAGGCTTGTCACAACTGTTTACTGTAAACCAATAATAACACCAATAGTAAAGCAATAGTAAAGCAATATATGCCTCTCTCTCTGCCTCTGTTGGTAAACCGTAAACCATCCCCTTAAATTTACCATAAATGGGTGGGGATCCATGGGGATCCATGGGGATAAACCAACCAACCAATCGGAGGTGGTTTTCCCGCACCATTTGATACGAAATGGAAAACCACATGCCATAAGGCGAGAAGCCGCCAATTTTGGAGGGTTTATGAGGGTTTACAATTGATAGTGGTTTATACCACCAATTCTGGTGAAAGGCTGAGGCTTTTCGTATGTTTTTCATGTTTATACCACCAATTCTGGTGAAAGGCTGGTTGGGTTTTTGTATGTTTTTCATGTTTATACCACCAATTCTGGTGAAAGGCTGGTTGGGTTTTTGTATGTTTTTGTTGGGTTTACCAGATGAGACCATGGGAAAACCATCAGTTCCACTCTTCGTTGGAAGCCGTTTTTTTCTTCGGAGGCTGCGGGATCTCTCTATGCCTTAGCTCTTCTGGACGTCACGGATGAAACAGGTTCGGCCTCACCTTGGGCGATTTGTGGGATCTGGGTGGACTTTTGGTGTCAGAGATTTCTTGGTTTTTTTCGGGGGTTTCAATGGTTCAACATGGCTATGGATCAATACCTATGAAAATTCCATTTTTAGGGGAAATGACCATCCATTTACCAGCTATTTTGATGTGAACTACAGGGGTACAAGGTTTTGACACACTGCCACATGGTTCAACAGTTCTTCATCTCACTTTTTCGACTTTTTGCTGGTCAAGTACTTGACCTCTGCCAGACCTCTGCCAGATTTGCTGTGTCCCTTCAACTGAAACTTGATGATGTGCTCTTGTTCCTTGAATTGAATGCGGCATGGATCAGCCACCAGTTTGACCATACTGACTTGGCCTCCCGGTGGCCAACATCCTGAAGGGAAAATATGGATCCCTTCACAACCAATAAAATCATCAAACATATTTTTCTTCAAGGTGAAAAGAACCATTACTACTGGAATTAAGTCACGGAAAACATCATAAAACATATAAAACCACAAATCGAAGTATCGATCAAGATAATATGAACACTATATGAAAAAACATCTTTTGCCATACAAATACCATCAAATATCATTAAAGAAAACATAGAACATCATAAAACAAGTGGAAAACAACAACAACTTTTTTTTGCATAAAACCAGTATAAAACCAGTATAAAACAACATACGACCGGTATAAAAATGTATAAAACCCTGCGTCAATTCCCAGGCGTCTTCCTGGTGGCCAAAGTTTTGCCACGTTGCCTGGGGCAATCCTCCAACCAGGCAGGGGACTTTGGGAAGTTATCATGGTGAACCAATAGGAACCATAAAAAATTGTCAATTGATTGGCAAATAATGCTTAAATGGTTGAACACCATGGTTATCTCAAGTTATCTCTATTATTGTTGGTTAAATCAATATAAATGATTGTATAGTGGTTTTAACATGTTTTAACCATCAAAAATAGGGTTTTAATCATCCAAGAATACGGATTTATCATGATTTATCTAATGAATAATGAATATGGGTCTGTCTGAAAATGATCGGTATATACCTATCATAAAATTGTCATTTTTTACAGATGTTTTTGACATGTTTTTTTGGGGAGTCTAAGTCCCAGAAGCATTTCTTCCAATTTTAGAAGCTAGAGTAACTACAGGAAATGTACTTTGTCTTAGGTGGGAAGCTTTGCCAGCAGCATTGAGTCAAAGAGTAAGCATACAAAAGCATACCCTCTCGCAATTTTCACGTGGCTAAAAAATGTAGGGTTCCACATGAGGAGCTGGTGAATATCGCCTTTGCTCTGGTTGCCGGGAAGCACAGTGGCACGCGGATGCTATGGGATGCTCATAGGGATGGAGGATTTTTATCGGAAACGTAATGGTTGGAATTCTTTTCATGATGGTAGGATGGCCCTCAAAGGACCATCATAAACCTCAAAAACCTCAATTTTCAAGACCATGTCTATCAAAAAATCATTCTGATTGCTGAATGATCCATAAATCCCAGCAATTTTTTTTGGTGAACCCCAGGGATTTTCCATGGCTACAGGTCTTGGATCTGCCTGGTGGCGAACTATTGAGCTTTGCACTGGAACGACTTGCGCCGCAGGCGATGGGTTGAATTGGTGAGTGCTAAAGAAACTTCTAACAGATATTTACAGATATTTACAGATTACCCTCTGGTAAACTAACATAGCTATTGAAAATGGCCATTTATAGTGGGAAAATCCACTATAAATGGCCATTTTCAATAGCTATGTTAGTTTACCAGAGGGTAAGTACAATATCACCAGGAGTCTGGAACCTATAGAATGGTTTTGGTAAATCACCATAAATCACCAACAAAATCGAGGGGTCGCCCAATCCAGTGCCAGCATCTTCGAACTTTGCCTCCACCAAAGAGATGGAGATGTTCCGGACAGCTCCTCCAAATCGGACTAGTTCCGAACAGCGCAAAAAACAATGCAATCCTCCTCAGGTTGGTGGTTTCAAACATTTTTTATTTTCCATAATATATGGGATAATCCTTCCCATTGACTAATATTTTTCAAGATGGGTAAAACCACCAACCAGTCCTTTTGGGTGTGGAGTTTTTGTGAGAAGACGCTTGATCTATGCCTCAATGTTTTGATGGTTTCTTGTTGGTCCAGCCTTATCGGCGAACACACGATTGGAGAAACGCACCAACTGGAGCCTCAAAAATGCCGAGATGTAGGATGGCACAAGAAGATGACCAAAGCTGGGAGTTGATGAATTTGGTGGACAGGGGCAAAGTCTCAGATGGCTATGGATCAATACCTATTAATACAATTTTTAGGGGGATGAACATCCATTTACCAGCTATTTTGATGTTCACCAGGGGTACAAGGTTTTGACACACTGCCATATGGAGGTTTCCTGATATTGGGGTACCCCCAAATATCATCCATTTTAGAGGCCGTTTTAGATTGGGACTTTCCACATTTTCCCGGAAAAACCATCCAGCGAAATTGGGGATTCCACAACTTGTCGCTGGATGTCGCTGGTAGAAAAGTTATCTCCCAAGATTGACAGGTTCCCCAAGATTTTCCCAAAAAGAAATTCCACAATCCAACCCAGAATCATATTGTTGGTTATATATAATTATATATAGTTATAATTAAACATAATCAAAATAATAATAATAATGATAATAATAATTATTATTACTAATTAATAATAATAATAATATATACATATATATGATGTATATCCTCATCATATCCCATTATAACATCATAAAATGATTGTTTTGTTTCCCTCATAGCAAATACGTTGGTTCAAATCACCTTTCAGGCACAATGTTCGAATTGTCAGTTACATAACATTATACTATATCCCCATTAAGTCCCAATCAACATAATTTCCAATTCTTGGGGCAATCCCATGTATATATCCAATAAGATACCGTGATTATAACCTCATGATGGTTGGTTTTACATCACGCTTTTGTTCGTCGAATCACCGTTTTTTGGGCCAAAGTCCAGTTTTCGGAGGCTTATCCCACGCAATTAGTGAATGATCACAGTTAGATACTAAGATGCTATAAGCCATTTAGGGGATAAGCCAAAGGGGACTTCCTAACCAGGGTGATGAAATATAGTTAACACTATCTAAGTGCAACCAGTTTATAACCAGTTTATCTAATAAACAATAGTTATGATAATGGATGAGACTCCCCATTATCTCCCAAATTCACCACATATAGAAATTCCCAAAAGAGAAAGTTGGAAACATGGAAACAACATGAGGTAAATAATCATATCATTTCTATAATCCTGGAAACACTTTTCGGCATTTTTTTGTGGTTGCTATAGATAGACTTATTTTCTGTTGTCAATGTTCCATTATTATATATTCATTATGACAAACAAATAGCTTTTATAGTGATTAACTATCATATCCCATATTTACGTTAGTAATATCCATTATCTCACACAGTTAGCAAGTTTTCCATAAGTACTTCGGTGCTGGACGGAGGCTGAATCCTTGGATACTGTGGGGGTCCATGCTCTACGCATCGTGGCACATGCCGTCGGGGGGTCCAGACATGTCGATCGACGCGTTGCGCGGGGATCTGATGTGGGTAACCCAATGATAGATCTAACGCTTTGGGGATGGTTTATAGTTTATACCACCCAAACAAATGGAGTCTTTTTTTATGGGATGTTCTATGATTGGGTTTACTAAGATTATATTATGTACATATGGGTATGGCTGAAAATGGTGGTATACCATGGACATTTTGGGTACCATATTTTCAGACAACTTCATCATATTATTATATAAGATGTATGATGGATGGATATCTAACCAAGAATACTTAGCCATATTATATATATATATATTTATATACATATCATCAAAATTCATTCTACTAAGGATTTTTAAAATATGTTGTAACCAACAATAATTGGACATAATTTTGGTGATATTTTTAAACAACACCTGACAACTGGGTCATGATCAATCATGGAAGTGGCAAAGATTTTTCGAGATCTTTAGTGAGTACCTAAGATGAGAAGAAAAATGGTGCATTTCCTAAGATATGAGATATCAAATATATAGATACCTTTAGATATCAGTTCCTAGTAGATGAATGGGAACGATTTAAACAATGGATTTATGGCTGAACACAAATCCAGAACCAAACGTACTGGGAAACAAGGTTATATTTGACGGTCATAACGGAAGGCGTCCCGTGCTTTTGTCTGGCCGTTCAATCAATCCACGTTGAAGATGTGTTTCTTTTCAATGTGTTCTTTGGGTTGGAAAGAATACATGCCAGATAGAATGCCAGAATAGATGCCAGATAGAATCTGATAGAATGCCAGAAGAGATGCCAAATAGGATGTCAGAGTACATGCCAGAAAGAATGGCAGAAAGAATGTCAGAATAGATGCCAGATAGAATGATGAATGTCAGATAGGTAATTTCAGAATATTTATGCCATATATACTTCTAGAAGATATTGTCAGAATGATTTGTCAGGGTGGGGATCACTCGAAGAAAAGTAATTTCTCTTTTTATTCAACAAAAGAAGGTGTTGTCAATTACATCGATTTTTAGGGCGTTGGAATTGGTGTGTCTGGGTTGATTCATTTCGACCTGCCAGGTTTCAAACTCAATATCTCTCACAGGACTGTGAAGATCCATGTTGCAAAGGAGTGTTGATCCATCAATTCGCGATGAAACAAACTACTAAGGTGGTTTTTGTTTTTGTTGACAACAATCAAACCAAATCTTAAACCTTGGGATGTTACTTAAAGTTCCATCAGGCAGTTCACCGTCATGTTTGTTACGACATATTTTGTAGGGAACTCTTGCATTTTCCATGGAATTCTATGGACGCCTTGCATCTTTTCAGTTGATTGATGTTAATTGTTTGTTTTAAACATTTAACTGAAATCGAGTCATATAGTCATTGAGGATGATTTGGGACTGAAATGATTGATGTTACCCTCTGGTTCTTCAACATAACATTAGCTGTTGAAGCTCGCACACCATGAAATTTTCATTGGGTATGTTCCATTAAATCCCAATTAAATCCCCATTTCTTCATGCTTAAACCCACTATTTTCCTATGGTTTTCCTATGGTCTTCCTATGTTTCGCCATCATTTGACATTGCTCTGATGGTCTGCAGGTGAAGTATCCCGAGGCCCTACGTCCGCGGATGCGACAGAGCTTCGAGGTCAGATGGGGATAGATGCTTTTTGTTACAAGCATTAACCAACTTAAAACTGTCATAATTATATAGAGTAGATAAAGTGTAACTAAGCTGAAACTATACATGTATGTGGAGTATATAGTTTGGAGGGTATCTTTAAAATTAGCCATGCAATGATGTTTGGCACTGGATGCAAGACGATTTGGGGCTCCATGTTGAGTTCTCAAGCTGTACTCTCAACCACTGCGGTCTTGCACAGCATATCCCACTGAAGATCTCCAGATCTCAGTGGGCGCAGTGGGCACTGCCGGACCTCAACCACGAGCTCCAGATCTTAGTTGGCAGTGCTCATGTCAGAGAGAATGTCAGAACAGATGCAAGATAGAATGCCGGAATAGAATGTCGGATAGAATGCCAGAAAGAATGTCAGAATAGATGCCAGAAAGGTGCCAGATAGGATGTCAGAATAGATGCCAGATAGAACGCCAGATAGGATGTCAGAAAAGAATGTCAGAAAACATATGCCATATATACTTCCAGATGAGATGTCAGAAACACTATGACAAAATCATTTGCCACGGCGGGGATCACTCGAAGTAAGGTAATTTGTTTGGCAGCACCATTTTTTTGTGATGAAACCTGTGCTCAACACGCCTTCAATGGCAGCCCATTGCGACTATGATCCCAACTTCACCGGGAGGACGTTGAAGTGAAGAGACGTTGTGTAAAGGGCCTTCAGCAGGTGTGGGTCCTGGAGGGATGTGCTGATCCAAGTTGCGATCCTGGTTGGTCTAAGGGAAAATGTGGAACATGTGCAGGAAAACTTTGGTTTTTATCCCAAAAAAGGGCCCTTTCAACCAGTTCGGGGATTTTTTTTTCCCCAGAGACAAGCGGCAACCTGTTTGCTAAAGAAAGGGATTGTTCGCAAAGTGCGTTCACTGTCATTGCAACTGGTTGGTCGAAAACTCCGAATTCTGGCAGTCCGGAAGACTCCAAGTTTTGAAGGTCAAAAAACCTTGAAACTTGAACTTTTGAAGGTCCACACCTTGAACACTCACATTGTTTGAGGTTTAAAAATCAACCGCACAAACTTACATGCAACAGGTTGCAGGCTCAAACCCTCTTAGGTACGGGGAGCGCAATCTGCTTTCCTGACTTGTGAGGATGCCTGCGAAAGCAAACCTCGAGATCCAGAAAAGCGGGGTTCTATAATTATGTTTGTTTATGTTTGTTTTGCTTGCTTTGCTTTTGCTGTGCTTTGCTTTCCTTGTTTTGCTTACTTTGGTTGTGTCCGGCCGTTTCTCCGTTGCTCGCGAACGTGGTGGCATTCACCTGTAGGAGAAACAAAAAAAAATCGGCGTAGGACCTGAGGACCTTGCAAGAGCTGTGTACAAATACCTGGGAGCATCTCACAAGAGCTACACTTTGAAATTGTTTGAATAGATTTTGAAATTTTAACGACATGGGAACCCCCCCGAATGCAATTGATTTTTTCACAGGAACGCCAAACAAAAACATAGCACCATACCCACTCCCAATGGAAGAAAACGTTTCCAAAAGTGACATTTTGACATGTTACAAGGAGCAGATTCAAACTGGTTGATCTTTGATATGTATTTTTTTCATTTCCAATTTTACCTTCACATGTGGTAGATACTATTTTGTTAAAAAGGACTTCATGATTAGCCATTGCATGTTCTTGTTTGAAAATATCACATTTCAACCCACCATCACGTTTTTACATTACAACTCAACATCACATTACAACTCACCATTGCACGGTCCTGTTTGAAAACATGTTTTTCTACCTTTTTTTTGAAAACTACCCTACCCTATGGTAAACATTTACATAACTATGGAAAATCATTAGTAGGTAAATCAACTATTTCTATGGGCCATTTTCCATGTCGCTTTTTGTATGTTTACCAGGCCGGGTAAGTTCAACCCACACATGTTCCATGTTCCCAACTGGCCCTTGCCTTTGTTCCGCGCAGCTAGGTGCTGTTGAAAACTCACCGCATGGTCATCCAGTGAGTCGGCTGAAAGGGGCTGACTGGGGGTGTCCTTGAATGGGTTACCCCAAGCTCGCTGGATGGTTCATGGAACATCCTAGTTACTAAACCATGGATGATGACTGGGGGTAACAGAGTCATGATGTTATAATATGTTATAGGAAACCTCCATATTAGTTGATCCATTTCAATGTTGAACATGATGCTTTTCACTCTGGGGCTAGTTTGGGTAGTCTACTTTCACACAAACTCACCAATGGTGTCTTTAAAAAACGTGTTGATATGATGGCTGTACTTAAAAACGGATCCCATGAATTGCAATCGGCTCAATCGGCCCAGCGGCGCCAGCGGCGTCAGCGGCGCTGCGCTGAGGTGTCCCACCATGAGTTCGAAACTACAAAAGGCTTTGGAACGATACTTTCAGGCTTGGCAAGATCTGTTTTATGTGTGTTTTTCATCCTGTTTCATGTTTGCACACTTTCTTGATTGTTTTGGGAATCTCTGAGGTTTCATGTTTTGATGTTCCATTTTTTATACAATGATGGATGATTCCAGTTTTCATCAATGCAGGAGCTCCAAGTTCCACATCTACATGAGCAGGCCGACCTGGGCATTTTTTTTTTCCAGCAGAGTTCTGAAGATTCTGCAGATTCTACAGATTCCCGGAAAAAACTGAGCCACTAGATTCCCAGTTTTACTGAGATTTTCAGAGGTTCCGATGGTTCCCTTCAGATAGTGATGGGCTCCGTGGCTCCGAACAATTTTTTCGTTCTGAAGTTCTGACCATTTCTTCTCAGAAAGTTTTAGATATTTCCAGATGGTTTCCATGGTCAGTTAAATCGGCCCCCAAAAACAAAGGCCCTGATGTCATGGATTCCAGAGATCTGAACAGAAATCCTTTCAGCTTGGGAATTTTTGGTGATTTATTTGGCTGGTACCTAGTACCCGGCCTAGTAAACGTTGACATAACGAACTGGAAAAATCCACCATGCTATTTTCATGGGTAAATCAACTATTGCTATGGACAATTTTCAATGGCAAACTGTTTGTTTACCAGAGGGTAATGATTAAATTCATCCAGGTTGATACCCTCCTGCAAACTGAATCTGGAAAACGTAGCATTTGTTCATCATTTTCCTGGGGGAAACCATTGGTTTTCCACATTTTTTCGTATGTTGACACCCTAGGGTGTGTCTCTGAAAAATGGACCCCAAAAAGAAACCAAAGTTGATCACCAGAACTTGGCCGTGATATAAAATAGCTATCACTTGCAGGTCCAAGCCATTCCAAGCCCCATTGAGCCAGAGCCATTTTGAGCCATCAAAAATACCACTGTTGATTGATTATTGTAGGAGGTTCTAAGTTCTACTGGATTTAATTTGGGATTATTGCATATTATTGCCACCCAAAGTTTGGGATACCCTCCAGTAAATTGCCACTTCGACCCTGGGAAACATCGGATTTTTCATGGCGTTTAATGGAAACATCTGGAAACCATGGGAAGCCCCTTGGCAGGCAGTGGGTCCCTACGTGCCGGACTTCGTGTTGCCTTTGAAGATCGCAGTGGAAGTCGATGGCTACACCCATTTCTACGCCTTTTCGCAACGGCTCACCGTCCTTTGCCGCGATTTGATGCGATGTCTTATGATATCTTGCCATATCTTCCCATATCTTGCCATTTTTTCATGTTCCCCTTTGGACTTTCCCCATGTTTGGGGGAAACTTCCAGCGCTCAACTTGTTTTTTTCTGAGGCCAAGTCTGAGCTCAAACGTCGAATTCTCCGGGCGCTTGGATGGGGTGCGCGATTCATCCGTTGATCGCTTTGGAAGTCATGGTCCCATGGAAGTCATGAAATGTCGCCTCTGGTTATGACTAACATAGCGAACTGGAAAATCACCATGAACATAGTTGTTTTTTTTTTTTTTAAACAACTATTTCTATGGCCATTTTTCCGTAGCTACGTTAAATCACCAGAGGGTATATGATGTATATATATATATATATTACATATATAATTATAAATATATGTATATAGTAGCATCCCAATTTTTGTAATCATGATATTCTAATGTATTCTATATGATACCCTCCGGTGTAAACGTGGGCTGGAAAATCCCAACTCACTCAATAGCTGGAGCTGGAGCTGGGAGTTTCCCAAAAAATGGCACCAGTAGCAGTGCAAGGCAACAAAACTCGAAGAAACATTGAATGTGCAGCTTATCCACCTTCAGTGATTCTGAGTGAAACATAGTGAAACCATCCATTGTGAATATTGAATAAATTGGCTTTCTATGGTTTTCTCGATGACATAATCACAAGATTCACAGGACTTTCTGACTCAACGGATTAACCGAACATGTACCAGACCATGTATACATGTGTTAAACGTTTCTTGTCATAGCATCTCAAACCCTCACTTTTGTTTCAATTATGCATATGAAATACCAGGTGTTTCTGTCAATCCCCACGGTATTTCTGTAGCTCCACGCCAGGTGTGGTGAGTTTGCCTCACTTCCACTGGTTGGAGCTGGGACACCAGGATTTGCCGAACATGCATGGATTTCATATGGGGATTCTACCAGCAAAGATGGGAACTCATTCGCCGCTTTTTAGTCTTGGAAAAAAAAACACAAAAATGAACCCAGAAACGCATGACTGAAGTTTGCAACTCCTATGGAATTAGTTGAATCACATGGGTTTCCGTGGGTTGGATTGATAGTATATTGATGTATATTGATGTTAGGTGTAGCAGATTTTCCCTTCAAACCAACGTCGATCGACGGTCGCAGGAAAAGTTAGTCTTTTTGATTGAGCAGATTGAGGAGGTCTCGCAGAGCTCCTTGTCCGCTGGAAGCTCAGTGATGGTGAACGTGCGGCAGCACAAAAAAATTGTTCCACGAAATATTCGTACAACGGCTTGGTAGTGTTCAGATTTATGTAATATTCATATGATTGTGATCCAAAAAAAAACAGGGATTATGATCCTAACATATCCGAACCATTCACAGAGTTCGTGTATATGCTGTATATGTGTTTCCACCAGGACAAGATTGACCGGATGAGATACAGAAGCCCTGGTCGTCCGCGCTGTGTCAGGTGGTGCAAAGAACGCCCTTGGAAGGTTTCTCACCCCCGCTGCACAGGTGTGATCTGTGTGAACTGGGCGGGTTGAGCTGCCCGGAAGAAGGGAAAGTCGAGAGGCAACCTAAGGTAAACATATAAAAAGATGTGGAAAACCGTGGAAACCCCATGGTTTCGCTAGGACCTAGGAAAGTGATCTACAAATGGTGGGGTTTCCACAATCTATGTTAATTTACAGGAGGTAGATCTAGTAGATCCTCAATGATTTTTTACAGGGTAAGAACCAGGCTTTCCTGTAGATTTTCCCCTACACCAACTCAGTTACTATGATATCTATGATACTGACCGTAGGTGGTTTGTCAAACTGCTCCAAAAAAAAGGCGTTGAGGTTTATACGCTCATGATTTGGGTGTGTCTGAAAATAGTGTACCCCTAAACCCAATGGTTAATGATCATTATCCCTATTAAATGGCTCTAATTGGGAATATACCCTATTTTCAGACAAACCCATTTGTCCATGTTTCTCCAAGTTTTTGCTTGTTGATATCGCAGGTGCCACCACAAGCAAGATTCAAGCGGCCAACCAATGTCAATGGTGTTGGGTGATTTTTGATCTGGTGGATTTTGGATGATAGTGTAAAATTAAACTAAATATATATAAGCACCAAACACTGGAATTCATCATATAAAACAAAGTTGTGATATTTCGAGTTGTCTAAGTGTTTGTTTGCTTGTTTGATTGATTGATGGGTTGTGTGTTTATTTGTGTGTTTTGCTTTGCTTTGTTTCGTTTTGGTTTGTTTGTTTGTTTGTTTGTTTGTTTTCGTTTTGTTTGTAGTTTATTTTTATGTTTATTATTATTTTTTAAGTTTTTCGTTTTTGTTTCCACTTTGGCTTCTTGGCTTTTTGTGTCTTTTGCGACTTGACGTTCTATCTTGTGTTTTTTGCTCTTTTGGAGGTGGTTTTTGCAGTTTAGTGGCAGTATGCTGCAACATGCTGCAACTATTGTGCAGATGGCGAGTAAAACATCAATTAGAAAGAATGAAGGGCCACAACAATGTTAAGAAACCCAAACAGCTGCAAATACCAGTAAGACACGTCAGCACCAAAATGCTGCAAATACCCTTCAAATCAGAGATCCAACATGCACTAGGCTGCAAGCATTGTCTTGTGCAAACAGCAAACTATATAAATATACTGATACTGTAGTAATAAAAGAGCTTTACCCTCTGGTAAATAAGCATAGACCCTGAAAATAAGCAATTTATATATAGTGGAAACTAGTCCTCCAACCCCTATCTGGCAGGGTCTATGTTAATTTACTGGAGGGTAACAAATTGTAAAACCCCAAAACAACTCTTAAACACACTGAATCACTCAAACCTGCAGAAACTCCAAGCAAACCCTAAACCAACCCTTAAACCAACTGCCAAACCACCCCTAAATAAACACCTAAACCAACCTTGAATAAATTATAAACCACCACTACATAAATCCTAAACCAGCCCTAAGAAGCCTAAATAAATTCTAAACCAAGGTCCAAAATGTTGCAAATCTCATGCAAATTGCATATGTTTGTTCCAAAGTGCTAAAACATGCTGCAGGTAGTGCCGTGCAAAGTGCAGATTCTCGCTGATTCTAGCTACAAACGCTCTTCCAACGAGAAATTCAAGGTCCAAAGGCTCCCAAATAGCGTCCAAGTTAGCGATTTCAGCTTCCAAATGCTGCAAAATACAATGCAAATGAAAGATGTTAGCTCCAAAATGCAGAAAATTACATATCTTAGCTTCAAAATGCAGCGCATAGCAGTCAAAACGACTAACATAAGGAATCGTCACACCATCCAAAGGGTGATCAATCAGAAGGGGTTTGCCACTCCGGGATTGGCCCAACGTCAGGTCATTTGATCGGCGCCCAAAAGGCAAGCTATATGGCTGGGTAGCTTAGTGATGGCTGGTGAACGTTGGTTGATTTTTGAGCCATCTTGATGAAGATGTTGTGAAGATATGTGGTTGGCTTGTGGCTGTCGGTTCATAAATTTGAATGATTACCCTTTGGCACCTGAAAAACTAAGACTTTGAGCCCTCGAAATGAGGTTCCAAAGAGGATACAGCTAGTTAATTTAGTATGTACACGTATTTTCGGCAATACATATATAGTTTATAGTGTACCAAAAGAAGATAGAAAAGCTTTTCGACTCCGGCGCCGAAGTCGAAACGGCTAGTAGAATTTTGGGCGTGCCGAAGTCGAAACGGTCAGTAGAATTTTAGGCAAGATGTTTTCGACTTGGACCCTGTAGCTTTCAATCCACATGTTTGGGCACGAAACAAGGCAAATAGCATGGTGATACAGAAGATAGAAAAGGACAAATAGGTGAACAACAACGCGTGTACTAACTTGTTTCCACCATCTACCCCAAAAATATAATTTTTCCTGGGTCATATTTCCTGCTTGCCCGCCCGCCTCCGCACATGGCCACTGCTCCAAGATGATTAAATTTGACTGACAGCCCCAGCGGACTTTTTATATATATATATACACACATACGGTACTGGTAACTACATTTAAACATACGGAATCCAATTCATTTAAATACACGAACTGGTATTTCATACTACCTCCGGGGCCTCTCGATCTGGCCCGCCCTCCACATATTTAAATATCGTTACTGTATATAAAATCATGTTTTCAGCATTGCCCCACAATTTCCCCTTAAACCATTGCTCTGGTCACCAAAGTCTAAATAAAACTCTGAAAACATATAGCGGTCTCCAAATTGATATTCCAGTGTGGCCTTAGGGAACAGCACATCACTTGCATCAAAAAATCGGTTGGACCGATTCTTTTTTTGGGCACCTTTAAATGCACAACTTTTCTATCTTCTGTATCCCCATGGCCACAGTGGATTGTTGAGGTGACTTGTGCATTGAGGTGCTAGGTAAAATCTTAGTAATAGGTGGGCCACAAGTTCCATTTGCATCAAACA
>Ga0126342_10002027_pt1 | contig 30558 bp, 31 predicted proteins | sample Cyp1metagenome_FD_92528 | JGI IMG/M metagenome (GOLD analysis project Ga0126342, IMG submission 92528) | Coral microbial communities from Lord Howe Island, Old Settlement Bay, Australia - Cyphastrea 1 metagenome | ecosystem: Host-associated > Invertebrates > Cnidaria > Coral ...
AAGACGAATTTTTGGAAAAATCAGTCAGAAAAGTGAACCCTCTGCGGACTTCACGCGTTTCGGCCATTTCCACTTTTTCAATCTTTTCGACTTTTTTGGCGAGTCCGGATTTTATAACTTATGATAACTTATGTAAACCCTAAATGAAACATCTAATAGAAGTATGCGTATATGTTCCATGGGGCCGGGAGATTATGACAAGGAAATGTTATGACAAGGAAATCCCCTGGCACTGGAATGATGAAACCAATGGGTTGCTAGCTCCGCTCTCGGGTATGGCCCTCCGGGCCATACCCTCGTCCTGTGGGTATGGTTACTATGTATGGTTATACTATGCATGGTTACTATGTATGGTTACTATGTATGGTTACTATGTATGGTTACTTTGTATGGTTACTATTTACGGTTTCTATGTATGGTTACTATGTATGGTTACTATGTATGGTTATACTATGTATGGTTATACTATGTATGGTTATACTATGTATGGTTACTATGTATGGTTACTATGTATGGTTACTATGTACGGTTACTATGTATGGTTACTTTGGCTTTTTGTTGAGGAATCCTACAGTTGATTCATGATTCGCCAAGCTGCATGGCATCTGCGGGCACCAACTTTTTCCATCCCAGGCAGAGATGGGTCACGAAAAGGACCAAGGCCAAGGAGTAGCCCAGGACCTAAAAACAGAAACGTTGAAGATAAAAACACGATGATTGCAAGGATAAATATTCGGATATGCTAGGATAAGTCTAGGATAGATGTTTTCGAACAGGACTGTCCGAACTTTTGAAGGTTGTTTACTGACTGCATAACCCCTTCATCCTATTACTAAACAGCCCCCCAAATACTAAAAACTAGGGCCTGCGTTAAAATTTGGGAAATTTCCGACTGGCCAATTTGATGTTTAACTGATTCCCTTTAAAAAACAATTTAAAAATGAAGGATCCATTTGTGGGTTTCACGTTTCACCCCCGTAATAATGAAAACTAGTCAACCCCGGGGGTTTTCTATTAGGGTCCGTCTTTTGAGAAAAAATAGTCTATTTTCATATTGAGGTGTTTCATTTGATATTAGAGGAAAGCTTCGAAATCAATGTTTTGGCAATATGTTATTTTAAAAGGAAATCTAATCGCTTTTGAAATAGAAAAATTTAGTTTTTTTTATAATATTACGGTTTAATTTACTCTTAGGGGAAAGCTTCGAAATCAAATGTTTGGCGATATTTTAATTGGGTTTTAAAAGGATATCTAATCGATTTTGAAATAGGAAATTTTAGCTTTTTGTATTAAGGCTTTTAGTTTAATATTAGGGGAAAGCTTCGAAAGCAAATACCCAATACCCCCTAAAACAAAAAAACTACGGCACGTGTTTTCTATTCCGGGGGCGCGCGTTTAGTATTAGGATGAAGGGATTCTTTATGTTTTTTTCAAAGCCAGGGAGATATTTCATGATATGAGGATTTCGTGGGATTTTTGGAAAGTTCCAACCTCTCATCCCCATGCCCAGCCCAGGCGCGGTGTTCAAGTCCTTGAACAATGCCACCTCTCTGGTGTAAAGGTCACGGGCCTGGCAGTGGATGGTCTGGCGGCTGTTTGGTGTACACGGGAAAAATGAGGGGAAATGATGAATCAGAGGATTGAGGAATGCCCCAATTTCAAACAAACTTATGAGAGGTGACAGAGGTGATATATATTTTTGGGTGCTAAGCCTGTCTTTTAACAGTTACTATCCTCCAGTGTTCATTTCGTGCTTCTTATCTTCCATGTCTTGAGGGTAAAACCCTCCAATTGTTTAGGGGCGAAGCCAGCCATACAGCAGAAAACCATAACATGGCATAGCTACTTTGAGCATTTGGGGGGTTGTGAAGTGTAAATCCTCCAAGAACGGAGTGGTTGGAACATCTATTACTTGTATCACTATGTATCACTCAATTGTTAATCTTCAATGGACCCTCTGATTAGTGGATTTACCACCTTGCAAGGTCCATTGTTCCAGATTTCACACGATTTCTGGCTGTTGGATCCTGAAAACCAGTCACTCTATGGTTTCCGCGGGTGGGCTTAGAGTAATATGTTGATCCTTAGTCATGGCCTATCTCAGGTCCCCTGCAATGGCGCAAGTTGTGTTTAGCATGTTTTAGTTGTTGAGTTTTACTGGTTGGTGGTATACCGACCCCTCTGAAAAAGATGACTTCGTCAGCTGGGATGTTATTCCATTCCCAATATGATGGGAAAGTCATATAATCCAGCCATGTTCCAAACCACCAACCAGTTTTTGTTTGTTTACTCAAAGGATTAATCATATTAATCCATACTAATCCAGATTTCTCTCACCTACATACTAAACCAGATTCCCATCTGTATTGCAGACGATTGGAACGTGTTACTCTCCAACTCAGCAATTCGTTGGAGCGCGCCTTGACCGTTGGGCCACTGGGATCGGTGAAGACATGTCCTGCGCGCTGCGCAGCGCAGCTGGTTTCCAGAGAATCTACAGATGCCGAAAAAGTGAAGAAAGTCCATGAGGGTATGGGTCAAAATTTGGTACCCCAATAATTGGATGGTTAATACTAAACTAGACTAACATCTGTGGTCCCCTAGGTCTTCCATTTTGACCCACATCCAAGTGAAGAAAGTCCATAACACCTCAACTAAGGCAGAATTTGCAGGAAAGACCTGCAAAAATTACTTGTAACCATTGAAACTCCTGATGCTTCCCTTAAGCCAACAATACACATGGTTCCCTGTAGGTCGTGGCAAGCTGGCTTGGGGCAATTTTCAAACGATGATGATCCAGGTCCATTCGGGAGATCTTTGCAGAATTGCTTCCAGTATCCCCCAAAAACCAATAGAGTTAAAACACATATCTATCATAATTTGTCTCGCAATAAATCAGGATTGGATTTCACTGTTCAACATCTTTTTAAGGGGCTTACTAGGCTTACTACTGTGGATGGAAGAAATCCCATAATTTATTTATAGGCTTTCTAGCATCCCAGGTGGTGTAGGATTTCTTCCATCCACAGTAGTTCCGAAGTGGCTTTTCCACCATCAGTGCCACGTGCCATCGATGGCAGAACGGTCCCTGCAGGATGCCACCGAAGTTGATCAGGAGAGGAGGAGCTCCAATCTCCACCTGGGTGAGAACCATCGAGCCCTGGGAGTTTCTTTTCTAATGGGCTGTTTTTAAACCCTAAAACTGGATTGTTTTTTACTAACCATGAACTAGAATAACTAGAATCTCTGGTCCAAGACTAGAAAATTTGACGCATCCCCAAATAGCCATTTTTTTTCGAGGGAAAATGAAGTTTTGATCCATTGGAATTGGGGAGACCCTATTTTCAAACCTATTTTTTTTGGCAGCGATGCGTTGGTGGTTTTTCGCCACCTCTACTGTTAAAAAATGCGGAGAATCATCCCATTTCTAGGAAAAGAAATGAAATCACCAAGCAGAACATGTTCTTCTTGTTGAAACATGGGGATGGGTCAAAACCCTGGTACCTAGTGAACCCCAAAATAGCTGGTAAATGGATGTTCATCCCACTAAAAATGTATCTATAGGTATTGACCCATACCCACATGTATTTCCTACTTTTTGTTCAACAACGTCTTTTTTGAAGAAATGTGGCTGTGTCCCAATAATGCCAAAAAAAAAGTCCAAAAAAAGAACAACAAATGGTGCAAAACCGCAAAACCTCATGGTTCCTAGTGATGGTCCTAAAGCGGTAAAATGGTGGTATCCCCCTTTTGAGACAAAGCCAATCCGTGGGTGCTTGACACATACCAGCCTATGCCCCAAAAATACCACGGCCTGTCCAACATGGTTTTCTTGCGATTCTGAACATGATGGCGAACATGATCCTAAGCCATTACCAATTCATGGGCTAACAACCTGCAGTCTGCGGTGAATAAACCTCTGCAGGTTTAACGTGGCTCTTCGTGTCTCGGATCTCTTTATTTTGGAGTCGCATTTCAGGGGATTGACGATGACTGGTGAATTGCATTGATGCTGTCATTTCTTAAACTAACATAGCTATTGAAAATGGCCATTTATAGTTGATTTACATATTAAAAAATGTGATCTTCCTTTCAAATACAGATTGGAAACAAGGGATCTGAGTATAAACAGTGATGCCATGACATGGGTAACCAGGGGGGGCATGTTTCACCAACTTGATCAGTGGTTCTCAGCCTGGAAACTCTGGCGCTTCTCATGGAGATTATAACAATCAATCATCACCCAACTGAACCGGCATCATCCATGAAACATCATGGAAAAATATCACAAACTATGGGATCTATGTGTGTTTCACCCAACCTGTTGAACCCTGCTCTTGCGAAACAAACATATTGTTTTTCATGCGTCGCGGAATCCAATCTTTGGCAGCAAGGCACGTAGTCCCATTCAGGATAAAAGCGGAAGTCCTGCAAGTGTTTCGTCAGGAAGGTAAGCACCACCAAACCTCCAAGGACAACGGGACTTCCGTGCTCCAAAACTGCACGGTTTGGTTTGCTGGCTGCGGCGACACGATCTATATATCCGATATGTGAAACTGCATAATATAGTGTATGTATATATAATTATATATATTATAGATATAATCATAATTATATATATATATAATTATATATATTATATGTATTTATATATATATATATTCACATTAATATAGTATATATAACACATACATCATCATATTAATACAGATGTGTCTACCCGCATGGGTCCCCAAGCCTGACAGCAGCATGTTCCAGCGCCCCGTGGCGATGGTGTAGCCGATGGTGATGTCATAGGATCGCTTCAGCGCCACCTCCAGCTGCGGAAATGATGTCGTTGCGTATCTTCGAATATCAACTGGTTGGTTAACATGGTTACCATAGTAAAACCATAGTAAAACCATAGGAAAACCATAGGAAAACCATAGGAAAGCCATAGGAAAACCATGGGAAAACCATAGGAAAATAGTGATTTAATAGAAAACCATGGTTAATATACTGTTCATAATGGTTAATATTAATGGTTATTATCTGGTTAATGATGGTTAATAATAAACTGGTTGGTGGTTGACCTACCATTGGTTGGTAATATACTATTCATATTAATGGTTAAGATTAATAGTTATTAAATGGTTAATGATGGTTAATAATAATCTGGTTGGTGGTTGACCTACCCCTCTGAAAAATATGACTTCGTCCGGATGATGACATTCCCAATATATCCAAACCACCAACCAGATCAATGTACCACAGATCTATATACTATCTGTGCAATATGTATATAACATATATATATATGCAATATATTCTAAGTCTACATATACTGTATATAGAGTAACTTTGGGATCCAAGATAAAATCAAGATGATACCGTATGTAGGCTGGGTCTTTTCGTTTGTTTAACAATGACTTCCTCCATGCCGCGCACCGTGACATGCAGCAGCAAGCCCAAGGCCAGATATTCCTCCACCACAGAGAAGGGGAAGTCCTGCAGCGCAGCCAGGAAAATGGGGGATACCCGGAGCCTTTTGATGGGAAGAATGATCAGAAATGATCATTCAAATGACCTCACTGTGACCTCACTGGAATCATGGTTAATAAGGGGAAGCATCCCCAAAAGGCCTTATTTCAGGTTAGTGAAATATTATAATTTACCCAGATCAGATCACTTTGGGGAATGCCCAAAAAATTCTCAGCGCTACCACGACGCACTTTTTTTGACCGGACAACCACAAAAGGGGCCCAAAGCCTTATGCCAACGGGCGGGGTGGCCCACCATTATGGAACCTTTCCGGCCGGGTTTTAGCTCCAAACCGATCCGAAAATGTTATTCAGAGCCAAGAGTAGTCTCCAAACATTGGTTGGCTAACTGTTTTTTATGTTTCATGTTTTTTGTTTGTTTTTTACTCCAAGGATTAATCCACATAAATCCAGAATTTCTCTCACCTACAAACATAAATAATATGTGCATGAATGCTTGACATTCACTTACATGTAAATAAGGGTGGCATTTGAAGTTAAAGCCTCATCACTTAGTACTCCAAGTGTTTGTTGCAGTGCAGGAAACCAATGAATTTCCAAGAAACAAATCATGACCCCCCAAATATACGCCACCAATCGTTACAAAATATTAGCTTTTTGCGGGCCCACACCAAACCTTTCTGTTTATAAATTCCCACGCAGTATCTGGCGAATAACCATAGCTATAAGCCAGTTGTATATGAGATAACCATAGATAACCCCACTTAATTCAGGGACTTACCAACTCCAAGTAGCCTCCCCATGACGCTCGACGCTACGCCGCTACGCGTCCTTGGCCATGCCCAGCGCTCCCGTCCAGTGGATGCGATCGAAGAGGTATCCCTCACCATTCAGCTCATCGGGACCTCCCAGCATGTCCACAAAGTTGCCCAGCGCGTGCACGATGGTAAAGGTCAACAAGAAGATCGCCGAACGCATGGTGCCGTTGCGGTTGTTGTCCAACTTGAAGTTGCCTGCGCTGAGTGGTTGTTTTCGAACGTCGTGACGAAGGACCGGCTGAAGAGTCATTGTTGGCCCCAAAACCATACCACCAATATTTCCAATCTAGCCATGTAACTGAAGACTGGTTGACGTAGCGTCAAAAGGACGACGCGTGGAACCAACAAAAAACGCCACATAAACCTCCGATTGAGGGATGGTATACTAACCCGCCCATAGTGGGAAGTCTTCTGGGATGATGTATGGCTGAAGAATGGTTGAGGAGTGGCTGATAAAATGACCAGGGTATGTCCTTATGTCTCAAATCGGGGCGATTGTCAAGTAAATCATGTTATATACTCATGCTACAATTGAGGGTAAATCACCCATGTTCAGACAAACTCATTTTGAGCTGGTGAGTCAACGCAAAGCCAGGGTTCCTCCAAAGAATTCCCAAGAAAGCCAACCCAACGAAACTGGAAAACACCTCAAGTTTTTTCCCAATTGTCCCACCTAACTCATGAAGCTAAAAATCTCTGAAGCCACAAGTTGTGTTCCCATTCTCAGCCTGTGAAGAAGATGGTGCGGAGGAGCATCAAGGCCACGTTGAAGAGAAGGTACAGGCCTTGGCAAAACCTGCTTCGATGGAAGGTGACCATGACCCTTGGGAGGTCAACCCATGGTGACGACGTATCCCAAAAATTTTCAAGCTGACCTTCATCTAGGTTTGTTTTTGAACATCTTTGAACCATCCAATGGTAGGTTTATGGCAAAAAAAACAGCCAAAAAAAACCTACCGAGTTGAGTTGATGCGGTCAAATCCCTCTCCCATCTTGCTTGGATCCCATCCATTTTTTCCGAACAAAGCATCTCCATTCTTGCTGTCCACCCATATGTTTAGTGCTTCAAAAATTCAGCATCCACCGCTGTATGGCCATGGCCATGGCCGAGCCGCAAGCCCCGAAGATGCCGGGAATGCCACCGTCGCCATCGGGTGGCGGTGGCGAATCGTCCACCGCACCGCCCGCAGGGGCAGCCGACGCAGCTGCACCCGAGACCTACGACGGAAATCGGAGGTTGCAGCAGCTGCTGGGGATAGAAATGCTGGGGATATAGATAACATATGAAAACATATGATAACATAGATGATCTAGAAACATCTAGAAACATCTAGAAACATCTAGAAACATCTAGAAACCATGTTGAATGTGGAGATGTTGATCGTTCATTTATGCGTTCATTCTTCAATTGTGAACTGTGGGTGTTGGTGGTGATGTTTCATGACTGCCCAATGTTCGTTAGTATGAAAACGGACGTAAGGGTCAATTGGGTTCATGCATATTTCACAAAGGGTTCTACAATGGGAGTGAACGGGTAATTATGATGTATTTCTCGTTCAGTTAATGGATAGAACCAAAGACACTTTCCATCCATCAGCAAAAAGGTAGACCCATGCAGAAACTTACATATTGTATGTATTCGAGCAGGCACCAGGCGGTGCAAAGGAAGCATCAGCTTGAAAACGTGCTCTGCAAACTTTCAGTAGCCACAAACTCTTTCAAACTTAGTTTTGTCAAACAACAACACAGGCAAATTCTCACGAACCCTGCCTTGCCCATGTTCTTCAAGTGCTGCATGTTCTTCTCAACAGTTCCTGGCAATCGAAGTTTCCTTCCGTGATGATCTAAACAGGCTGACTAAAACGAAAGTCTTAAGTTGTGCCGACCACATCCGAAACCGAATCTTTTTGAATGTCTAAGAACCAGGCGTTAAGTTATACATCCCAATGACTAGAAGTTGTTGTCATATGTTCAATGGGAATAAAAAAGGATCCTAAAATGGAGGTACGTTAGTACCATATTTTTGGCCATATTGTGTGGGGATATTCCCTGAAATTTAGGCCTAAAAAATAGGCCTTATATATGGTAGGTACCTCCAATAAATCGGTTCCTGAAATGGCCATTGATATGTTGTCATGGTCATTTAGATCACCCCACTCCCAGTCGTCCTGGCTTGTGGATCATGACCCACTCCTCGGTGGCATCCTTGCCCAGGTAGGCCATAATGGCCTGCAGCATTTCCAGGGGCTTCAAGAGATTTACCCCCATGTCTGCCTGCCTACAATCTACATCGATTTTCACTCGAAATCGTCAATGGATCGATTTTAGAAGAGAAAAATCCCACAAAAATCATGGTCGTTGACCCAAATCTAGCAGAATTTTGCAGCAAATCTTCCCCAAAATCTTGGAAAACCCTTGGAAAACCCATGGAAAATCTCGGCAAAATCATCCCCTGCAGGAAAAAAACCATGGCGTTCCCACCTGTTCTCCTCCCGGGTGGATGGGAATCCACTTGGTGACGTCAAGGGCATCTCCGTTCACGATGACCCAGGCGTCTTCCTGGCGCGTCATATTAGAAGAGTGATGATTCCCCCTAATTTATCAAAATAATTCATTGATATTAGGATCGGAATTATGGAATGTTACTTTTCTATTTTTTTTCGATTGATTTTTGGGGGTTGCCATAATTTAGATCTGTCATCAGAAGTGCTGCTTGAACACCTACTTTTCCTGCTTTTTTCCAACCTTTCTTGTGGTTCTCTGGGCGCTGCATCCCCGTAAAAAAACATACCATCAAGTTTGTTGGCTATCCCATTGTTAGATGGCTAATACTAATGCCACCATATACCATCATGTTTCTCTATGGTGAACGCCCCATGTTTCATATGTTTTTCCAGTTTACCTCCTGGGTCCTGTTGGGGTCACCCCAGTGCCCGGTGGTTCCTTCTTGTTGTGCTTGGCCACATCTTCCGGCGTCAGGCCTCCTCCGCCACCCGCGGCAGCAGCTGGGGCACCACCACCGCCGCCACCGATTTTGCCCTTCATGGTGAGGTGTTGGGCGTTCTTCTCCACCGTTCCTGGAGATGTTCCACGGATGCCGGGATGTGAGTAGTTAAAGTGGTGGTGTATGTGGGTAATTGTAATTCGACAAGTCTCTGTATATAATACAGTATCTTATTCTGACAGATAGATATAGATAGATGTATATCTGACCAGAAATAGTGTGTGTGTGTGTCTTGATATCATGGGCACCAAACATGTCCGCTTTTCTTGTCTTTAGTGCGAGAACATCCCCGTTTTTCGGAACCCCAACTGAAATAATCACTGGGACTTGGTGCCATCTCAACTGTACAGAGCCTTGCACTGACTTCAAACGTGGATTGCGTGGTTGATTGACTCACAAGTTGATAACTCATATGTTTATTGAATACAGTCAGCCACCAGCAAAATACCAATTGCCAATAACTTCTGCATCAACCGTTATTTTCCAAGTTGATGAATGCATCAACCGCATTTATTTCCCCTCTCGCACCTGGCTTGTGGATCATATTCCACTCTTCTGTGGCATCCTGCAGCAGAAAATGAAACTTGGCCCTGTGGCAATCTCAGGGCTGGCTGGAAAAATCCTCAACTTGTGTAGATGCAGTATCTATGTTCATATAGTGTGTATATATATAGATATAGATATAGATATAGTTATAGAATGTTATAGATATAGATATACCTCTATGTATACGTGTATATATATATACAGAAACAAAATTCTTTTGGACTGCACATGGACTCCTATGGATTGTCCAATGCTATGTATTCGTTGCCGCCAGCTCGCAGGTGCTGGGCTTCACCCATGTGGATGATTTACCCCCTGGTACACATATTGACATATCCACCGACCCCGGCAAAGCAAGAGGGAGCGCACAAGGAAAGAAGAGCTTTACCACTACTACTACGACGACGACGACGACGACTACTACGACGACGACTACTACTACTACTATTACTATTACTACTACTACTACTACTACTACTACTACTACAACTGCAAGATGTCTTAGTAGGGTTTCAGAAGGGACGTTAAGGAGTTTGGGTTGCTTATTTTGCCACCATTTACACATGAAATTGGGTGGTCTTTTGGTGTTTCGGAGGCGTCACAAAGCCATATAGCTTGTGTTTTGGGGGCTGGCTGGCCACAAGATGTGGCAAACAGCTGGAAAAACCTGAAAACTTATTTTCGGTGGCTTATTTTGCCACCTTTTTGGCACTCAAGTAGGTGGGGTTTTGCTGTTTCGGAGGCGTCACAAAGGCATATAGCTTGTGTTTTGGGGGCTGGCTGGCCGCAAGATGTGGCAAACAGCTGGAAAAAGCTAACTGTCAGTTTTAGTAGGGTTTCAGAAGAGATGCTGGCTGCTAGATATGGCAAACAGCTGGGAAAAAGCTGAAAACTATCAGCGTTTCAGAAGGACGTTAGGGATTTTTGGTGGTTTATTTTGGCTGACAATGTTAGCCCCATATTTGGCTGGCAAAACCCAGTTTTCCCGTATCTCTTCCCATAAAAATCAAGCCAGTACATTCCGATCCCCCAGGTTGGGTCCCCGGGTCGGACCCTCCGGTCCCAGGGTCCCCAGGGTCCCCAGGGTCCCCAGGGTCCTTTCCAAGGTATGCCATGATCGCTTGCTCGCCTCCTGGATGGATGGAAATCCATTTGGTCACGTCAATGGCCTCACCGTTCACCACAACCCAGGCATCTTCCTGCGTGCTGGGCTGTTGGCTTGTCGAAGTGGTGTTTTTTAAAGCAAAAAAGGGGAATCTATGGAGAAACAAATAAAAACAGAAAGAGTTGTTGTTTTTATCTCTTTTTTTAACCAAACATGTGGTGTTGATCATGGTTTTACATTTTTTGGCATGGGGTTGATTGCTATGAAAACCTTGGGAATACTGTAGATGGACAACATATTCAAACCCTGCAACATAATCTTTATTGAACCCCCCGCCCCCAAACTTTGGGGGTCTGATTATTTCCTCCATTGGAGCCAACGCACCTCAGTTCACATTGAACTTTGGGGGTGAAGGGGTTCTACTGGATAGAAAGGGTTTCAATATGTCATCCATCTACGGTTGCAATGATGGATTCTTCATAAATGTTCTCGTATTCTAAGGTTCAAGCGAGCTGCCATGCGACTGTTCCAATCCCACCAGCTGTCCATCAATGCCCTGAGATCTACACATTTGCTGAGTTTGGGTTTTTGCCACGTAGCATCCCTGCACATTTCTCGTTCCTTCCAATTTCCGCATCATATCTTCGCTTTCTTGAGGGGGCGTGCCTCCAAATTTGCTGCAAAAAATATCATCCGCTCAATTTTGTGCCACCATTCCATGAGTTCATTTGATTGAGTGATGCTTACATTCAATGGCATTCGCCTACGCTGTCTTCAGTTTCTTAGCTTGGAGGTGGCTGTGTTGGAGAAAAAAAAGAAATGTTGACATTCTCTCGTTGGTGGTATACCTATACCCCTAAAATATGAGTTCGTCAGTTGGGATGATTATTCCCAATATATGGAAAAATAAAAAAATGTTCCAAACCACCGACCAGTTCTCATCATCAGTACAAGAGTATTTCACCATCGTTGCTGAGGAGGAATGCAGTAGAGAAAGTAAATCCCTCTGGGAATGGTACGAGCAAGAACCGAAGTGATCAAAAAAACACATCTTAAAAATACTCCGCCTTTTTCACCCAAGAAGAAATCCCACCCCATAGAACCCATTAGAAAAAAAACTCAACATTTTGCACTCCAATGGAATCCCATTAATCACCATGAATCTCCCATTGCTATCCCATTTCTTTCCACGAGTCTAGTTAGGCCTATAAGAAAAAACAAATTATATCCCAATTAATCCCCATCAATCACCAGGTGTCACGCATTTCTTGAGCTACTTGAATATCAAATCTACGGGGCAACCCTTTATAGATCAATTAATCTCCCCATGTTACATCCTGAAAACCATAGTTTTGAGCATCAAATTGATTCGATTGAGGCTAAAAGCCCACCGCATCAACTATATCACTTATATCATATAGCCCCCATACCTTTGATAGTTCAAAACCTCATAAGAACCCCTATGATTGCTATGAGTGATGCTTCAATCATGCGAAATCCCAACAAAAAGGCCTTTGTTTCATGGCTAGACACCAATCATCCCACATGTATATCCCATCTACCGCTAATCTCCCATTGATATCCCATTTCCTGGGCCAAAAACCCACCGCAACAGGGTTGCTCCCAACACCCCAAATATAAGGGACTCAAATTGGGCAAATATAGAGACCCAAAATGGTTATCATTTATCTAGAAAATGGTTGGAGCAACCCAATGATATCCCCAAAAATCATCTCCAGTGCATCTTCATCTCTAGATGATTGTTGCTTATATCCCCACTATACTGCGAGAGATAGTTTGTTATGGATACTGAGCTCATTTGGCCTTGAAAAATGTGCCATGGATAACTCCCATCCATTGCCCACTTTGATCATCAACCAAATCCTCCAATTATCAATGTTCCATGTAAGTGTTATCATATTCTTCATAGTAAAGTCTTCTAGTAATTTACAACAGATGTTGGTTGTTTCCAGTTATATGATAGACTATTACTAAAACTATATGACTATATATTTAAAATATAATCCCTCTTCTAATTATCAACGTTCCTCTGGTAATATTATAATTATCGAATGTCCTCGGGTGTTCAATCCCTCTGGTAAGAAATATCGGATTCCATGAGATAACAATGTTCACCAGTCATATCCCATACATATATATGTATATATATATATATACCCTATTCACCTATTCAAAAGGGTTATAGTTATATCAGTTACTGGTTGGTGGTTTTAACCATCTTGAAAAATATTAGTCAAAGGGAAGGATTATCCCATATATGAAATGGAAGTCATAAAAGCCATGTTCCAAGCCACCAACCAGGTTATATGTCATTGAAATCCATCTCAAACAACTGTGGAAGTGGAACAACAATAGAGAGCTATATATATCAGTTATATATATATACAGTATATATTTTTATATTCCATTAAATCCTCTGGTAATTTAACATAGCTATTGAAAATGGTCATTTATGGTGGATTTACCCATTGAAAATTGTGATTTTCCATAGCGATGTTAGTTTACCAGAGGGTAAATCCTCTAGTAAGTTCATTAAATCCCATTTCTATATACCATTAAATACCATAGTATCTATATACCATCTATATACCATCTATATAAGTTCACCGATTTCTATGGGATAAAAACAGGAAGCGTCCTTCTTGTTGTGCTTGGCGACCTCTTCCATGGTCACTCCCGGAGGCCCGGCATCGGCCACCGGCGCCGCGGCGGGGCGCGACTCCAGGTCCTAAAGGCTGAGGGTCAAGGAAAAGGTGGGAAAAATGGTGGAAAACAGGTGAAAAATTGGGAAAACATGGGGAAATGCTTGAAAATAGAGGAAATTTATGTGGATTCAACTGTAGAAGGTGGAGGATATCCCCCAAAATTGAGATTAAACCATATTAAACCATCAAATAATCTAGAAATTTGGGTGCAAAGATGCAGAAATCGGCAATCAAATATGGAAATTGTTGATTGGATGCAGGGATGACACGCGTGACACGGCTGATGATATATTGGGCTGGGCTAAACCCTGCATTACCATAATTCAGAAATTAGGAGATGAACATTTGCAGGGTTTAACATAATATGAAACATGAACATCAAACCATTCTTTAAATCCTGAAACATGTGCTTGCAAAGTTTTAAATGTTCAACATCCCACAGGAGAAAAAACACATGGTGTGATGGCAAAACCCGGTAGGTGTTGATCCCATGGCATTCTGAAAGGCATTGGATCTAGTTTCGGCTCATCCAAACACCATAGTCATGTTGAAGCAATCATAAACCAGCCATGAAATGGTAAATTTGATGCTATAGCACCGATCAATTTGGCGAAATTGGATGACTCATATAAATTGATGGTTGAGAACATTTGAGAACCCACCCATGAAAATTGTAAATTTGGGGATGCTAAACTGGATACCCCAGCCTTGCAGTACGCCAGCAGTTCTTCCCGTGTCATATCTTCCGGCTTCTTGCTGGGCTTCTCCTCCTGAATCCGAAAAACACCTGGAAAACCATGTGGAAAGTGGAACCATTTTGAAGAGGTAAATTATCCATAAAGGGCCATTTTCAATAAGCTATGTAACAAATTACCAAAGGGTAGATGTTCACCGAAAATTCTCGAAATTGGATTCTAGGTGAAGAACATCAGATTTGGTGGTGAGATCGCCTGTATTGTTGAGAAAATCAGCAGATTCTTCCAGATTGAGTGGTCAAAGAACACGGAAAATAGTATGTCGTCAGGGAGCCATGTGGGCCACGGTCAATATTTAGAATATAGCTCCAAGTCATCAATTTTTGAAGAGTGTATCATCGTTTTTCAGGTTTGGGGAATATACATAGTAAATGTTATCGTTTTTTGAAGAGTGTATTATCGTTTTCCAAGCCCCAGTTCAATTTCCAAGAATAAAGATGTCTCGAATACGACTTTCCATTGTAAATTTTGGCTGTAGCTCATATCATGATGGTTGTCGTTGGGAACCATGAATCACGGGGTCGTTTCAGCCTATCCTGAAAAATACCAGCTGCTATAAAAGTTGGGAGGTCAATCTCATTTTACCTCTCTAAAATCTCCGGTCATGGACTTGGCACCATCATAAACATCAACCTTGGTGAGCCGAAAGAGGTCCGAGCTATATCCCCAAGGTTTCTTTGGTTTTTCTTCCCCGCTATATTCTATCTATTTGGGAAAATTATGGGAAATCGATGGGATTTTTTTTCTGAGAAATCTATTGGCAGATTGTAGAAATCGATGGAAATACCATCTCCATATCCTACGTCATGAGCCCATCTCGACTGTCCTTCTTCTCCTCTGCACCTGGGGATCGCCATCTGGAGCACCAAATGACCCACGGTGCGACGAAAAACCCTGGACTCTCCCCATCTGAAGCGTTGGGCTGATGCCCTCTTCAATACCATAGTCATGACATTGCTATTGTCAAATAATAGAAAATATTGGAAATAAAAAATCATCATATAAAATATATATCAGAATATTATCTAGTATTTTCTAGTATTATCTAGTATTATCTAGTATTATCTGGTATTATCTAGTATTATCTGGTATTATCTAGTATTATCCAGCTAGTATTATCTAGTATTATCCAGCTAGTATTATCTAGTCATATTATCAGAATATCTCCAATGTTTCTTTGTTCTCATCTTTTTCCCCAAAAAACCTCCGCCGGGTCCAGGTCACTGGCCACGGCCGACAGCTCCATGAGCTTCTCCTTGGCGCCCAAGGCCGTGGCCGCCGTGATGCCGGCCATGCGCCCCGAGTAGATCGAGTAGAGCAACGGTACCCCGGAGGCGGACCAGGCGCCTGAAAAAACCCGGGGATTTCACCCAGAAAAATTTCACCGAGAGTGTTTGATAGTGGTTAATGGTGATTAATGGTGGTTAATAGTTATTAATAGTGGTGATAATAGTTATTAATAGTATCTTTAATGGTGTTTAATAGTGGTTGATAGTGTTTAATAGTGATAGTGAATGGTGATTAATGGTGGTTTACCCTCTGGTAATTTTTGGACATAGCTGCCATAGCGAACCGGAAAATCCATGAAAATCCCCATCTTTAATAGGTAAACCATCTATAAATGGGCCATCTATACCATAGCTATGTTCGTTTACCAGAGGGTAAATAGCATATGAAAGAAATAGCAAGGACATTTGGAAGACGATGCAAAAAAAAATGAAGATGTTACCGACTCAATTTGTTGATGTCTACAACTTTCTTGGGCTTTCATTCCAGTTGGTTTACCTGGGATAACCACTACGTAACCAAATTCATCAACCAGCTGAAAACGGGGATCCAAATCTACACGGCTGGATTGGCAATTTCTCGCAATTGGAAACCACCAGCTGCTGCTCTGGTGGTGGAAAATATGTATGGAAAATCGAATCAACTGTCAGAATTTAACTGATCATAAGAAGCTGGCAATTCTGCAACCCGAGCCCGAACCCAAGACTTTTTGGCAATCATTGGACTCATGGTCCTGGTGCTCCTGAACCTGTGGTCATTTTCTGCAAGGGCAGACGAAATGATGTTTAGGTGAAATGATCTATGGCCAATCTTAGATATAAAATGATATAAAACTCAAGTAACTAAAGATGACTAAAGTGCACATCCACGGTTTCCCCAATCTTTCCCCAAGGTTTCCATCTACAAACCCAGCCCCTCTTGCCGGGACACGTGGGCATGGGCAGGAGGTGACCTCTCCTGCTGCGTACAGGCCCTCAATGGGGGTTCCCGTACCTTGCACCGCGATGAGAAGCCCTTGGAGGTGCCTGAAAAAAGGATCCAAATCGTGAAAAAAAAACACGAGTTGTGCTAGACATAGATTCATTATAATATTTCACTAACCTGAATTAAGGCCATTTTGGGATGATTCCCCTTACTAACCATGATTCCAGTGAGGTCACAGTGAGGTCGTTATAATTTACCCAGATAGATGATCTCGATCCGACAGATTCATTAGATTCATTAGATCGTCATTATAGATGATCACCATTAGATTCATTGGATGATCTCGATCCGAACATGCCGAAACCAACATATACCGAAACCCCACAAACTCAGGAAAAATCAAGTCATTCCGATCTCCACAAAATCGCTGTACTTCTTTCAACGGGATCCAATTTTTCCACGTCAGATGAACGCCACTTCCCCTGCCGGAAACATTGCTGATCTCAATACCTACCAAAAAGACACGGCTTCAAAGAACAAAACGAATAAGAATGGCATCTTCACCCATCTCTCCCAAAATGGATGTTTCCTAAAGATGGGGGATCCCCAAGTCAACATTGGTTTCAATACTAAGTCATGGTTATCCATGACTTGGATGATTTGGGGGGTACCCCCATGACTTTGGAACTCCCCCCCGGATCCCACGGCTTCGCCTGTCAGCACCTTTCCGTGATCCACGGCCAATCCACCCGCGCAGGTATAGATGGCGGGGGTCACCATGGCAGCCAACACCTGGTGCCGGGGATTTCTGAGAATCGTCAAGGTGGGATCCTGCGCCTCCCATCATTGGGGTTTCTATAGCCTTTGGTAATTTGTTACATAGCTATTGAAGCCAATGGCCCATAGAAATAGTTGATTTACCTATTAAAGATGGTGATTTTCCAGTTCGCAAACTGTTAGTTTACCAGAGGGTAATCCACCATTAATCCCCATTATAATCACCATTAATCACCATTAATCACCATTACTAACCATCATTAAACACTACAACAGATCGATTTTCCAGCGGAGACACAGGACCGGCGCCCAGGGAGGCGAGGTTGCCGGCGGGGACCTTCATCTCCTCACCGTCCGAGAATGTACAAAAACATGGGATGGTTCAGAGTACATTCTATGTATAAATATTGTATAAATATATATATGTATATATATATACATACATACATACAGTAATTTTATATATATAGAAATGCCTCTCATGTCCTTCTGGTTGCTGATTTTCTAGATGTGTTTGCATGGAAGCTTTGGAAGAAACCTGGCGTTCAACATCATGGAAGTCGATCATGTCCCGGTACATGGGAAGTTCCCAAAACGCTGCTTTTTGGATTACCAAAGAGTAGACGAGTTTTTCATGGGTGATTCGACCGCCAATGAGATGTGCCCGCCGCTCACAAACTCCAAGTCTCCCCGGCCAACATAGCGGCGCTGCTGAATTTCTTCATCACGTTGCGCGAGACGTAGAAGTCGCAGAGCCATTTCCTCGGAACGCTGGGATTGGTCCCTGTCATAAGTGATTTCATCCCCTCCATCCATGGTTTCTGAGGGTGTAAAATACTCACCTCTTAGGGTTCCAAAAGAGCTTTGTCGACATACGAATTCTGGCTGCTTCGCCGCCCTAGTTTTGTTTGCTCCAATCCCCAAATTTTTAGATGTTTCCGGTCCAATTGATGAATTTCCTAGGTTGCATGCCTCTTTCATCCTCTCTCCAATTCTGACTTACTTCAAGCCCCATTCAAAAGATGCTGGGTGAATTCTTTTGGAAGATCCTTAAGTCCCTTCATTGTAGCTATCTTCTCCACCTACCGAAGGTAATTCTGGGTAACTTGTAACATTACCTTACTCTGAATTAAGGCGAGTTGGGGATGATTTCCCGAATCGCCACGATTCCAGGCTTCGGCCGCAGGGTTCGGTCTTTATCATCTACCCAGATGGATTTCACATGGTTGATGCTTATAGGCGATTATACTGTATGTAGTACAGTATAATCAATATATTGATATATCTTGGGGGTAGATTTCCCCTAAACATCCTAAACCCTTCAGTAATATAGTCACCAATATCTTGGGGATAGATTTTCCCTAAACCACTCATTCCCCATGTGATTCCCAAAAAGCAACGACACGTGGAGTGCCGCCAAGCGGCACGGCGTCGGCGTCCTTCTCGGAGATCACGATGCGGAAGGGCCCCTTGCTCTTGGACCTCGCAGAAAATGCCAATCAGTTAGTGCTTCTAAGCCACTTATGGCGAATGGATGTGTTACAGTATATAAATCAGTTCTCTGTTGTTATTATTATTATTATTAATCATTATTATTGTTAATAATAATTAATATTATTATTGTTAATAATAATTAATATTATTATTGTTAATAATAATTAATATTATTATTGTTAATAATAATTAATATTACTGTTAATAATAATTATTATGTGTTATTATTTTTATTATTATAATAAATTATTATTATCATTATTATCATTATTATCATTATTATTAATTATTATTACTATTACTATTATTATTGTCATTATTATTAGTAGTATTGTTATTACATATATATATATATATATTGTGAGTGAAAATAAAAACTGAAACTGATCGATGCTGACAATCAATGGAGAATTCGCTGACGAATGATGAGGTTTGATCGTGTTTCTTTGTGATGTATCCTGTATCATTCATTTCTTGGAGATTTAGTTGATTAAAAAGATATCAGGATGGATCACGATATATCATAAGTTATCCTACCTTAACTGATTTATATAATTCCTTTTGAACTCCTGTATTTACTCCTTTTCTCCTACCCTTCCCGTGGTGTATCTTTCAGCCCTCAAACGGAATTGTGTGGGGCAACACAGCAGATGCGGCCCAAAGACATGGCTTCGGCACGAGCTTGGGCGGTTTCCAACTCGTTGACGAACTGGTTGCCGTCCCCGTTGATGAGCCTGGGTCACCATTTCTAGCCACAGCCAAGGGTCAAAACTACAGGGGCTACCATCTGGTTATTTAACAGTTCGCCATGGAAAATCACCATGTTATAGCTAGGTAAACCATCTATTTCTATGGGCCATGGCTTCCATGGCGAACTGTTGGTCATAACCATAGGGTACTATGAAAAAAGGGGCATTTTGATGGCTCCCCCGGTCCCCATCATCTTTGCAAAGTCCACTGATAAGTTGCCCCAAAGTTGCTTCCCAATCGTTGGAAGTCGAAATGTCGCCATTCTGTTGGGCACTTGCCCCGTGCTGGGAGGATGCGGGCTAAACGTTGAAGATCTGACATCCTGAGGATCCATGAACCCTATTGTTTGCTCCTTTTCAGGATGGATGTCCTCGTTTTGCGGGGGAAAAAAACATCTGTTTTGACGCAGCATCGCCAGGGAACTTCCCAGGTTTCGTTGATCCATTTGATCCCCAAAATCGGAAGATCCAGGTAGAAACGTTGATCGCAGTGAGTCCAACCAGAGGATTGGAAAATCTCCCAAAAGTCTCATGGAATCTCAAAAAAAAATTGTCAAAATGGATGAAAACTCTGGAAGATGATCAAAGATGATCGAAGGCCATCCAGGACTCTTGAAAATTCTTGAAACTCAGCATGGTGAATGTTTGGGGTTCCAATGGTGACCTGTGGGAATTGTGGGCGTCCGCATGTTTCCATGCAGGGGTGTTGAAGGTGCGGATCTAGAATGCAAAACCCTACAAAAATGCGTTGATCAACGCCGTTGGTAATGTCATCGGTCTTGATGTTTGCCCATGTTCTTTTAGAGGAGTAAGCGCTCTCGGACAACAAATTCCTGTAATTGTCATGCCAAAGAACTTTCCTCCCGCGCCCACAATCGCATCGGACAACACGATCTTGAACTTGTCACTTTCCATACCTCAGGACAGGATGAAGCCGTGGCTTGGAACCCATTCGCTGCTCCGAAAGATGAATTCATGAATTCACATAGTCATTGGTCTCCAAGACGCAGCGAAAAGGCGTGTTGAACCAGCGTATAGATGAATGTCAAGCCAGGATTGGTGCAATTGGCAAACCCCTGGTCTAAATGTAGGAGGGAGACCACTCTGGTCATCTCTCCCTTTGCCCCCAAAAAGTTTCCCCAGGACATGCCCAACTCCTGGCCATGCGAATTAGTTTGGTATAGGAAATAGAAACTCGATTATCCATGATTATCCTATTCAATTGGGAGGTCCTTCTACTAGGTGCTATCTTCGAAAAATATATCATGATAAGTGCACGGTTTCTGGAGATGGTCCAAACATGTCCAAACCATCGGTCGCTATTTTAAGACTGCTGTATTACACCATGTTCCTTACCTTGGCCAACTCCCAAAGAACTCCCGCACCTTTCACCCAGCCCCAGCACTGCGAGCCACCAGGAATCATGGCGGAGGTGGGGTACATGGACACGTTGCCCATGTTCTGGGTCGCTGCCTGCGACGTTTGACGTTTCGGAAGTTTCTAGACCGAGGGAGTGTTGCTTTTGGGTCGCGTGGGATTGCCCAAAGCAGAAGGCGGAAACGCAGGGATTTCCACATCTGTGTTACCCTCTGGTAATTTAACATAGCTATTGAAAATGGCCCAATCGAAATAGTTGATTTTCCCATTAATAGCATGGTGATTGTCCATAGTTATGTTAGTTTACCAGAGGGTACATTAATTTGCCAGAGCATATATCATAGCCTTTCACCCAGGGATTCCCCGTGTCGGATGGCTGGTCATGATCTATCCAGAAAGGGAGGCATGGACTTGGGCCTTTTCCCAATGCAGCTCAGTAGAAGAGAATGAATTTCTGGGAGTTTTTTCCAAGGAAACCATGGCTTTGATCCATAGATCCATAGGAATATGGCCCCTTTCCTGTCATTTTTACCTATTGTTGGTTTCTCCGGATCCCGGTCTGTTTTCTCTTGTGGTTACTATTCATATCAGCAATACGCCTGAGGAAAATGAAATAGAAGAGGTTTGCATATGTATGTTACTTTCAATGATTATGATTCTGTATGCATGAAGTTAATAAAGTAAAAATGAACCATCCATATTTTGACGATCTATCCCACCTATTTATGGTAGATGTGGGCATAGTGGATCCTATTATTGCTCTACCAACATGAAAATCATCTGATGCGTCAGTTCCCATTAAATCAAAAATGATCATTCTAGAAAATATATTGTATAACCCCATAAAATCACTGTTTCATCATGGTTTAAACCTATTTAAACACATATAAACCCCCGGTTTCAGCCCCATATGTTTGATGCCGCCTTGACATCGCTGCAGAGGCTGATGCCATCCCCATTGGTTCGCTCATCACCTCGGGAATGGCAATGTCTCAAGTGTACAGGAAATATGGAAGAATATATATATATACACACACTATATACTATATATTATATAATATATATATAATATATATAACATATATAGTATATAACATATATAGTATATATGCATACACTATATACTATATATTATATCACATATATTTACACTATATACTATATATATATATATACACTATATACTATATATACACACTATATACTATATATAATATATGTATAATATATGTATAATATAATATATATAACGTATATAGCATAAATGTATACACTATATACTATATACAACATCACATATATATATATATATACACTATATACTATATACACTATATACTATATCTATATACACTATATACTATATATATACACTATATACTACATTTAATATACTATATATGTAATATAATACAATATATATATATATATGTGTATGTATGTGTGTATGTGTGTATGTATGTATGTATGTATGTATGTATGTATGTATGTATGTATGTATATGTACATATGCATATGTTAACATATATGTATATATATATATACCTCTGGACTCTGGACGCAAATAGAGCAAATAGAGTTTGAAATGTTTGCTCGTTGTTCTGGGGTATCAAATCCTCAGAAATTAGAGTCTCTTAGCATTATATACATATATATATAATATATATATATATGTATATATGATTATATATGCCGTATCTTATATTTAAGAGCCAGAGAGACAGAGAGAGAGAGAGAGATGTACGTTTGAGCCAACAACAATAACACGACCAACAACTATCTGCTGGTTGAAACAAGTCCGCAATCAACTACTTTTTCTGCGTCTTTCGATGAAAATTGCCCCAAAAACCAGGGTTGATACCCCATATCCCGTTAATAGCCCGGGATTTTCCCATGAAAACCCATTACCACCCCAACTTCCCTACTTTTCCAATGAACTGTTGCTCAAAGACCCATGTTTGTTGCTTCATAACCCAACATGTTCGGTAGTTCATGTCTTTTCCATGGAAAACATGCCATCAAAATGGTCATGGTGGCTCCTTGGCTGATCCACTCAATCTGTAGGTACATTGTCTCTTGATGAAATCCCTATATCATGATCCATAGTCATCATATTCCCACATCTACCCCATAGAGAAAAACGTCAAATTGACATCAACAAAAATGGAGATTACATCCCATTGCCCTCTGGTGATCATACATGGTGTGCTGGAAATTCCTGCCGGACTTTGATGATGTTTCCAGCTAGCCATCTTTGATTTTTGCCGACTGTAATTTCATCAATAACAATTAATAACCACTAGTAACCATTAGTAACCATTAATCTCCAATTATCACCATTGATCACCATTGGTCACCATTGATCACCATTACTTATCATGATTACGTAACTATCATTAAGCATTAATCACCATTAATCACAACTAATCACCATTATATTATCACCATTCATCGACATTAATAACCGTTGATCACCATTGTTGACCAGTAGCAATATCCCCATGAATATTGCACCTGTTGCAGGCTGCCAGAGGCATTCCCTCTGGCTTGAACCCTTTAAGCCCATATGAAACAAAAGAACTCTCATGCTTCGTTCTAGCTGTCGACACCATTACTAACTATCCACAGTCGCTGATGGGAATAATATGAATATAGATGATAATTATTGGTGGGATGACATTGATTCATGATTAATCTAATAGTTTTATCATATTAATCGTTAACTATCAATTCTCATTATTAACCACTATTAAGCATTATCAACATTGATTCCTCCAACTAGTGACTGGGGATACCATTCTTAACAATTTTTTACTGTACCATGTTTCACCATTCTTGGCCATTGTTATTAAGCAATCAGCACCATTCTAAACCATCATTCACCATACCCATCAATTGTCATTGTTGACCATTATCAACCATTCTCAAATTGTGAACAATTATTCTGAACCATTCTTGACCATTCTGAACCATTCTGTATTAACCAGTATTAACAAGTATTCACCATTAACCATGAACCACCATCATCCATGCCCATGATTATCATTATTCAACCGTTAATATTGGAATAGTTATCATTCTTAAGAATCATGTATCAGTATTAACCATTATTAACCACTATTAACCATGATCAACCATCATAAATCATCCTCCTGAATACAGTAATTATTGCTGATGTTAACCATGCATCAGATTTATATACCATGAATTTACCACTATCAACCATCATGAACCATCATTGGCCATCCCCATCCATGATTATAATTATGCAACCGCGATTTTATCATTATTAATAATGATTGTTGCTGATGTTCTTCCTTCACCCACTAGCATTGTTGTTAATAATCGATATCATTTGCTGATTAACCATTGTTATTAATCACAGTTCACCATCCCCATGTCACTGTTGCTTCCCCATTATTATTCACCATTACTAACCATTATTAACCATTACTAGCCCTTACTAGCCATTAATCACCATCATGGGGAGGAGAGAAAAAAACGTGAATAGCCAGTTGATCTGATTCATCATATATTATCAATATTAAAATCATTATTAACCATAACATTTAACCATCATTCACCATTAAATCATGATTATCAACCACTATTTGCCACTATTAATCAATCACCATGCACCATTCATCACCATTATGATATATACATATATATATATAGGACCATGAATTAATTGAATTAACCATTCATCAGCATCATCATATCATATAATATCATATATCTACATCTCCCAAGCTTCAGCCCCAGTCACTGGTGGTGGGCATCTGCAAGAGCTGCGGTGCCGACTTCGCCATCAGCGAGGCCGGCGAAGTGTCGCCGGCGAAGCCGCCGGTGGCGATCAGCACGAGGCCCAGCTCCTGGGGATCCATGGAGTTCTCCCAGAAAAGTGGGGGAAAACATGGAGAAAAACATGGGAAAACATGGGAAAACATAGGAAAACATGGGGGAATACATGGGAAAACATGGGGGAAAACATGGGGGAAAACATGGAGAAAAAGAACGGATCATAACCTGGTCACCTGATATCTGAGGCTCATGAAGTATAAATCACCATGTCGCCACAAAAACTGAGGCTATGAACTCGCCGGGAGAATTTTGAGAGGTCACCTTTTTCGGGGGAGCCGAGGCTCATGAGCTGAGGGTTACCGCCAGGAGAGCACAAAACTGCTGAGAGTTCACCAAAAATGGTGATTTCACGATCAAAAATTGGCAGTCAATCACTGGAATATTTATTTATATATATATATACCCTCTAAAAATTGTATGGCTGAGTCATTTAGGATTTTAGGAATATTTTAGGTATGCAGTGCTGAAAATGACCTGTCAGGCGGGAAAATTCTCTTCGAGTCCTTGGCAGCACCGCCAGCTTGATATTCCACGCCCACGACCTGACGTGGCTGTGAAACTTCGAAATTTACCCTCTGGTAATTTAACATAGCTATGGAGAATCACAATTTTTCATGGGAAAATCCACTATAAATGGCCATTTTCAATAGCTACTAGTATGTTAGTTTACCAGAGGGTACCATGAACACCAACATGGAAGCTCAAAATGGCAAGTGTCAGATAGTTTCAGTGTGAAAATTCTCATGTTCCAGGTTTGGGGCTTCCATGTTGGGGTCTGGGGGCCGAAAATATGGGACGTCATATTTCGGGCAGGTTCCCTGTTTCTGGTGTTGTGTAACAAAGCAAGGATGTAAACCAATAAATGCATCCAACTTGGACCTGGAGTTAATCAATCACTCCCGGTCTTCCAAGATATGGCCTTGGGTCAAGATGCTACAGCTCTGGTTAACATCCCAAGACAATCCGCACTGGTGTTGTCTATTTCAGGAATTGGGGTAGACCAATTTGCAGGTAGAGGAAAAGGCCATAATCCCAACATATCCCAACTAGTTGTTGGGTGCAACCCATATTCTTTGGACCCCAAGCCTTGCAAGCTAGTGGCTCTGCGGAGAAGCTATGGTATGCAAAAACTATCCCAGAGAGCAAGTGATCTGGGGACCTCATTCCACTACTGAAATCTGTTATGGATTCTGAGCGATGAGGATACACCCTTTCTACCCATATGGGTTGGTCAGAAAATGGGGTACCCCCCATAGGGAAAATGAGGACAAACAATTGGATTTGGATGGACTCTATTTTCACACAATCCCAAATGTGCCAAGGTCAAAACATCGTATATCGGGGAATTATGGTCATCCATCCTATTGGGAATCCAAACATGATGGGTACAGAAATCCCTATTGATGGGGGGATGACCAGCCCCGAACTCATGGGCCCCACCCCTGTGCAGCCGCACCTTGTTTCCTTCAGTAATCAGCTTGGAGACGGTGGCGGAAGTCACAATCTTCAGCTTGTCCGGCTTGGCCTAGCACAGGTGGACCAACCACCCTACCGAAGGGTCAGGCTTGATCCAAGGTGGGTCCCTGCAGTTATGTTTGTTGATATACCATGAACATCCATAAATCCATACTTGACCTATGTCGTTGCAAAACCAACTTAGCTAACCAGGGGCACCACCTTGTAGTTGTTCTGAGTTGTACTTGTAGGTACCAGGTAGGATCATGCTGGCATTCCACGGCCGCAAGCACTTATATGCATGGCTTTATTTTGTTGCTGAAATAACATGGCTTTGGATATATAATTTCGGGGTGCACACCATCCAATCTTTGGTACTCTATCCGAGACATTCCCAATTTCTTGGTGCAACTCAAGCAGCTGTGGATCAATTTTTTACGTCCATCCCTCCTTGCTTAGATCCCTCATTTTTTGTTGCTAAACATGTCTGGGCTACGAGCACCCTTCAATTCCAATGGATTCTTATCACTGGAGAATTCCCGTTTCCAATCTTTAAAGATGACAAATCCTCTGGAATTTCCTGAACTTGGATCTTCAATCACTTTTCCCATGTTTCTATAAATGGTCGATTCCCCATATAATTATGCTGCTCTCTCTCTCTCTCTCTCGAAATCCAGGCGTAGCAGTGACCTTGGCGATCTTCTCCAGCTGGTGCATCACTGCATAGGTGACCACTGCTCCTGGAAAGTGATCTTTGGTTCCAAGCGTCCGTGCGACTTTGCCATGGCCTGGCAGCTCTGGCTGCTGAAAAAGGTGCTGGAAGAACACCAGTTATATGATGTTGTACCCTCTGGTAAATAAACATAGACCCTGAAAATCACCAATTTTTAATGGAAACTAGTCTTCCAACCCCTATCTGCCAGGGTCTATGTTAATTTACCAGAGGGTATGATGTTAGATGTGTCAAATGTTACCCTCTGGTAATTTGTTACATAGCAAACTGGAAAATGGCCACCGATCTTCCCTTTGGCCGGCCCCCCCCCCCCGCAAGCAAAACTGGAAAATGGCCATTTATAATTATAGTTGATTTACCCATTAATAGCATGGTGATTTTCCAGTTCGTTATCTTAGTTTACCAGAGGGTACATTAATTTGCCAGAGCATATACCCTCTGGTTATTTAACATAGCCATGGAAAATGGCCCATAGAAATAGATGGTTTACCTGGGTTTACCTATTAAAAATGATGATTCTCTAATGGAATTCCCCTTTTCTCAAATCCAATGGATCTGGATCGGGCTGGGACAGTTACTCCGACGCGACCCATCGTTCCAGCGACGTCTATGGATGATGTTCTCATGATCTTCAATTTTACCACTCTTTGTCTTTTTTAAATCTCCGTGTGTGATGCTTGAACCCCTCATTTTTTGATGGTGTAATTCTTGATGGTTAAAATCCCCCATATCCCGTGAACATCCCATTAAAATCACAATAAATGTCATCATGTTATATCATGTTCCTAGGAAAAAATGGTGATTTTCCCCACGTGTGTTTCCATTAGACATATATAATTTTACAATCTGAATCCTCACCGTTTTGATGCTTAAAACTTAAAACCATTGATGCTTGGAACTCTCCCTATATCTATATCTATATATATATGCTTTATATATATATTAAGCATATACACAATTTTACTATCTGAATCCCATGTTTGATGCTTAAAAACCCATTAAAACCCATGATTTTTGATAGCTCCTAGCGGATCCTAGCGGTTCCTAGCGCCTGGAGTGAGTCGGAGAACCATCTCATCCTTGCAGCCAGCCAAGTTCAGGAGCCAGTCCACGTCCTGGCTCGGCATTTTGCCATGGAAATCGGCCATTTCGTAGGGAAAAAACATGGGAAAATCCACGATTTCTACACATGGGTCATTAAATGTCCCCATTGAACATCACCCAACCATTAGGTATATGGTCTATAATGGCTACTATAAGGTGATGTCCAATATATCCAAAATGGGACAGTTACCAAATTTTGCTACATGATGATCATTGATCTGGGTCAATTATGGACCTAGCTATGGAAAATAGCCCTGGTTTAAATCCCCAAAATAAATGGAGGTTTCTAGCTGGGAAAATCATCTATAAAGAAAATCTGGGTAAATCATCATAATTCACTAACCTGAATAGTTCGGCCATTTGGGGATGATTTCCCGAATCCTAACCATGATTTCCAGGGTGAGGGAGAACAGTGAGGTCGTGATGAAATTTATCCAGATTGATGGTATGTCCAAAATGACCATTTTAATGAAGAACCTGAGAATTAAGCATCAAAGTTGGGGGTGCCCTTGTCTCAGACACACACCCCGAAAAGGACGAAGGTGTCAATGCCAATAAATCCATCGAAATCCCCGAACTTAATGAACGGTTCAATGGAAAAAAAAATCGAACTTAACTGGAGATTTTCCAGCAAACCATGTTTGATGACCACAGGAAAAATAAACAAAGATCGTTAAGAACGTTCCATCTGTTGGTTATCCCCTTGACTGGGAACTATGCACCTGTTGTTTGTTGATTGTATCCCCATTTCTTCTGCCTGGTACATATTTTCACAAAACTAGGCTTCTCCATGCCCATGTCAGGATGGTGAAATACTGAAAATGACCAACTGGTTGGTCCTTTGATACTCTATTTTGAGTGATACCCTCTGGTAATTTAACATAGCTATTGAAAATGACCATTTATAGTGGATTTTCCCATGAAAAATGGTCATGTTCAATAGCTACGTTAAATTACCAGAGGGTACCCGGAGCAAATCTTCATCAATATGCCAGTGGGCAATGCTAAAGATCTGATTCCTGGCTGAATTAAGGCGGCTTCACCAAGCTGAAACGGGATATGTTGGGGAGACTTTCCCCGAATCCCTTCCACCGAATATTGGATATACGCCCAAATCCAAATATTAGATGATATTAGGGTACTAATAATATATCCCATATCTAATATAACTAAATGTTAGATATAATATTAGTTCTCTTGACTTGGGGTCCCATCTAATCATCTATAAGGGGGGTGTCAGGGAAGAGATTACTAACTATTAAGTATCATCAACCATCATTAACCATCATTAAGCATCATTAACCATCAAATTATCTCATATTATATAACGACTATTTTGTTGATTGGTTGATCGGTTTTCCTCAATCCTAGCATTCCAAACAGTGAATTGCTGCTTACTTGAATCCAAATAAATGAAAATCCCATTAAAACACGATCACCTTTGCCATCACTTGGAGTAATTTCGCAATTTTTCCCAATCCCATTGACATCCCCATGAAAATCCATCAAAATTGTCATAAATGCTGGGCAAAAATCCATCATTATTCCCACTCAATCCCATTCAAACACCAATTGTGCCATTTAAAATACCCCTATCCCATCTCATGAAAGACTAATTGATTGAAACCAGTTTCCCTACTAGTTATGGCTTGTCATGATCCCCTATAAACCCAGTAGTGTAAGTCACTATATCAACCAATCAACCATCATTTGTCAACGACATCCCCATATTTGTGGGTCCAAAACCCATCAAAACCCTATAAACCATGGGCAAAACCATATAAACCATGAGTAAAACCCTATAAACCATGGGCAAAACCATATAAACCATGAGTAAAACCATATAAACCATGGGTAAAACCCTATAAACCATGGCTTTTTCATGGTTTTTCCATGGATCTTTCGCCACCGGATCGACGTTCGGCGCCTTGGAGCCCTGTTGGACCATCTCCTTACAGATGGGCTCTGCGGCGATCAAGTCGGCACCTCTTCGAGACTGACATCAATGGGGGTAGAAGATCTTCATGGGAAGAGTATTTTAATGGTGATTTAATGGTGATTTAATGGTGATTAATGGTGATTTAATGGTGATTAATGGTGATTAATGGTGATTTAATGGTGATTAATGGTGATTAATGGTGATTTAATGGTGATTTAATGGTGATTAATGGTGATTTAATGGTGATTTAATGGTGATTAATGGTGATTTAATGGTGATTAATGGTGATTAATGGTGATTAATGGTGATTAATGGTGATTAATGGTGATTTAATGGTGATTAATGGTGATTAATGGTGATTTAATGGTGATTAATGGTGATTAATGGTGATTTAATGGTGATTAATGGTGATTAATGGTGA
>Ga0126342_10002028_pt1 | contig 30558 bp, 21 predicted proteins | sample Cyp1metagenome_FD_92528 | JGI IMG/M metagenome (GOLD analysis project Ga0126342, IMG submission 92528) | Coral microbial communities from Lord Howe Island, Old Settlement Bay, Australia - Cyphastrea 1 metagenome | ecosystem: Host-associated > Invertebrates > Cnidaria > Coral ...
AGATCTCCTCACAAACACCTCTACAACAAAGGATTTCACTAGGATATCCACAAGATCTCCTCGCAAGGACTTCTACAAAATCAGGAATCTGCGAGGATCTCGACAGGATCCCTACAAGATCCCTTTCCAAAAACCTCATGCAGCAGGACTGCCCGACTGCCCCAAATTCTCGTCGGGCCCGACGGGCCCAACGGGCCCAACCCAGCAGAAGACCATGGCCACGTTTGAAGGTGAAAAAAGGTGATTTGGGAAGATCATGATGTTGTGATGTTCACTTTGTTGACTATTTATAGCGATGGATTCCAGGCACGGGACTTTAACCTGCTATGATTATCCCAGAACTTGAGTTGCAGATGACCCATGAGCACTTGGTGTCATTGCATTCCTGGGGATATTAGTGCCCCACCTTATTCCATGTTTCCATATGTTTCCTTCTGCAACTCGGTTTGGGACGAGGCTCGTGAACTTGACCGAAGAGGAACTCCGGACCAGCATCGGGTCCCAGCACTCATGGTTCTTTCTGGTGAATCAAGTGTCGACATGGAGTCAAATTCCAGCAGTTGAGATTCCGTGGTTCGGTCAAGGGTTTTCCCCTTAACCTGGACGGGTTTTTGGATGGCAAACACCTTCAAGCAACAGTCAGTTTCAGGTGCCTGTCTATCACATCAACGCCTGAAACGTTGTGGTCAAATGGGCCACGCTGACTGCGTGTAATTGAAGGCAGCAAGCAAATCTGCCGCCACATCGTTTGACCCCAGATGAATGTCAACCCTGGTTGATCAATTTTTTTGTTGGTTTCTGTTGCGTAGTGATACCATTTGGTACTAAAACGGTACACCCTAATCATCAGCAACGCAAGGGTGCCATTCATCCGGGGCTGACATTCGCTTTGCTCATCTCAGCTGGAATTTAGCTTAAGCCAAGGTTTAGACGATGGTGGAAAGCAAATGAAACGCTGATTTTTCAAAGGAAGGAAGTGTGAGTCACAAGTGATCCATGATTAGGAATTGAATCATGATGCACTGCAGAGGTAGGGAATGACTAAGCTCTTGGAGATTTCTTGCCACCGTCGAGGTAGAATTTCTTCGGGGTTACCATTTTCTACCCTTCAGAAAATGGTGAAGATCATAATCCATGGGAATCGCGAAAGGACCAAGCAACATTTTGCAACAATCCAATTCAATTCTTTTGCTTTTCGCATTGCTCAGATCTCTTAAGGTGTCGGTTGACATTTTTTGAAAAAACAAAACATAAAAAAACGGGTCAAATGAGTGAAATAGTTTGGTGTCGTTTTCGTGTTTTCGACTTGTTCATATGGTTTCTTGATTCGACCGGTTGGATCAGATTCTGAGTCTCGAGATGCAATGCAGTGCAGAAGCCCGGCTGCTGTGAAGAATGTCACCCTCAGAGACCAGCGCAAACATATCATACTTGTGATGGTGGAAGCTGGTGGCCCATTAATTTTTTGTTGTGGGGTTCCCAACATCACCTCCGGTGGATAAATCATGCCCATCGAAGGTGGCATTTCACGACAGTGACATCGCCCTTGCACCCCAACAAGGTCTTGAAATGTGGGCGCCTGGCGTTTGAAAGCAATTGCGCTGCTGCTTCAATTGTGAATGTGTGGGGCAGAACTCGATGTCCCAGCAGACTGGGTTGGTGCACATCGCAACATTGGATATGCGGTCTGTTCTGCTCATTTTCTTGGGATGTTCCCGCTAATAGCAAGAGTTTTCTCCCGTGGTTTTCATTTTCAGCAACTCTGAGCATGTTTGACTTCCGAATCTTGGGCTACCTGTCGGAGAGCATTTGTTGACTTTAGATTTTAAATCCATATCAAGGACACACCCAATGGTTGGTTTTTCAGACCCAAAAACATCAGGTTCTGCTGCTGTTTGGACAGTGCAAAGGATGGCGGCCCCATGGTGTACCAAAAAGGTTCCAGCGCACGCCTTCCCAGCTGCCATGTGAGTGGCCATCGATGTCACTGGCGACAGCGTCCAATTGCCCGGCCACGTCGTGACAGTCCAGCTGATCGAAGCGTTGCATTGGAAGCAGCTGAAAAATGGCTGAAGGAAGCGCAAACAGCTTGTGATATTGTCATTTCTCCGTCGACATCATCGTTTTTGCAGCTGCAAAGTTTGCTGAAACATTTGAATGCTGCAGATGAGGTGGGAGTTTTTTTTACTGCACCAAAACGTGAGATTTCAATTTGTGAGCTTTGACGAGAAATTGGGAGGTGTAAGCATTGGATATTAAGTTCACCTGAAAATGCACGTAAAACCAAGAATTCCTGCAAAGTTCTTGACGCAGATAATCCCTGTCCCCATGAAACATGCCATTTTTATTCATGTTTTGGGCAGTCCGGTTTTTCAGCACCTTTCTTTTGGGTGGTAAACACCATCCATGGCTTGGTTTTTTCCCAGGCCTCCGTGCGGATCTGGTGCGACCTCTGCGGCTCCGAAAAAGAACTCTGCGACTTGGAAGGTCGGCTGCGGCAGAAGGCCATCGACATCTTCGAAGTGGTGAAATTTGACTTGGCCCAGCTGTCGGTTCATCGCTCGAATCCTCACCTGCCAGGCAGCAACTCCTCCACCCCCCTGAGGGCGGACTTGTTACGGCCGAGCTTTGGATCTGTGAGCTGCATGGAGATTTGGGAGATGAGTGGAAGACTTTCGCAAAGAATCCTTGGGTCTCCAACGTCAACGGCTGCTTGGAGTTGCGAACGGCATATGGGGGTGGGTCAAAACCTATTACTATCAATTTTAGTGGGATGAACATCTATTTACAAGCTATTTTGAGGTTCACCAGGGGTACAAGCTTTTGACCCATAGCCATATCTGTCAAGATATTTCAAGATATTTTCCAGTGTGGTGAATGTCCAGCAGTTTTATTGGGAATCCTTATCTCCATTGACCAGATTTTTGGTATCAATTGGGGATATGTTTCCATGCTCGTCATATATTCTTAAAAAGAAACTTAATTACATGTACTTTAATTGCCAATAAACCCAACAATTATTGGATTGATGTAGAAACCAACTTAGCTATTGTTTGTGCGCCACACCCTGTTACATGTTGGTTTATAAACCCCATTAAGTATACGTATAGTCAATCATAAACACTAGTTATTGGAGTTCTAAACCAGCTTAGCTATTGTTGTGTATAGTTTCTATGTTCATCATCATCATCACAATGGTTCATAGTTGGGATATCTTTCTATCATCATCTATCCTCCATTTTTTTGGTTCATTGTTTCTATGATCATCATACTCTCTGGTAGATTAAGATAGACCTTGAAAATCACCCCTCTGGTAGAGTGGAAACTAATCTTCCAACCCCCAAGTCATGGCAGGGTCGTCATGTGAATCTATTGGAGGATACCCTCTGGTAAACTGGTAAACATGCAAAAAAATATGGAAAGATTCACCCATCTTTAATGGGGAAATCAACGAACTTTTGACTGGGCCATGGCTTCAAGTTCGCAAACTGTAAACGTTTACCAGAGGGTAAGCCATCATATATCCCATTAAATCCCATTGAATCACCATCATATATCCCATTAAAACACCATTATTATGGGTAAATAGCTATTGAAAATGGGATTTAATGGGATATATGATGGCCAAGGCCATTTGCATCCAATAGCTATTAAAACACCATTGAATCACCATTGAAAATACATCCAAGGCCGATTCATCCATCTTGGCCAAGCTGTCGGGCTGCGCAGAAGAGGATGCCGCACGTCTGATTCGCTTCGGCCGTCGACTGTCGGAGCTCTTTGCGCCCATTGAGTTGACGAAACACCTGGCTAGACAGGAGTTGGGGTGGTTTCAGGCAGACTTTGATTTCTTCAGTTTGCATAATTCATGAAATAACGCCACAGAATATTCGGATATAACATAAGAATACATAAGACAAGATGTGGGTTGGAGCTTCTATTCCTGGTTTTTTCATTTTTTTCATCCATAAAAAAACAGAAACAAACTAAACCACGATGATCTCTCCCCAATCGACCACCAGGACTGGACCAAAGTTCCCTACGCCTCCGGTGCTGCCCTGCTACCCGCGTTGGACCAGGTGGTTCGTGAACTACAGATGAGTGGCACCAAGGATGTGAAGGTGGGGAAGTTGGGTTTTACCCGGCCTGGTAAACATACCAAAAACTGTGGAAAATGGTGATTTATAGTGGATTTTCCCATGAAAAATGGTGATTAACTAACATAACTATGGAAAGATCCACCCATTTTTAATGGGTAAATCAACTATTTCGACTGGGCCATTTTTCAATAGCAGACTGTAACAAATTACCAGAGGGTAACTCCGGAAACTTGATACTGGGATTGTATGAGAAGTTTTTTGTTGGAATTTCATGAGATTTTATGGGACACAAATGGGGGATTTCATTGGAAGGAAAGGGATTGCAATTGATTTGGACATGTTGGAAGTTGATCTCTGATAAATCCATGGCGGGTTAATCCATTGCCACCAGCCCATAATCCACTGCCTGTCCTGACGAAGCGGTAGATGATTCGCAAAGGGAATTGATGCCCCAAGAATCGACTCAGCCAATCCCAGAGAATGTCGGAAAATGCCCTTAAATGGCTATTCGGCTATTGAAATACCCTCTGGTAAACATACAAAAAACTATAGAAAATCACCATGTTATATGGGTAAATCAACTATTTCGACTGGGCCATTTTCAATAGCTATGGTAAATTACCAGAGGGTATACGGACAATGAGGTTTTTGAAGCACAGGATTTTTTGGGATATTGTCAGGGAGGTTTCTGAAGTCATGGGGGTACCCCAAATCATTCAAGTCATGGATGACCATTTTAGGATTGAAACCCTTGTTGTGACAAACGGGGCTTCCTTATAAGAAACCCCGTTTGTAACCCTTAAAGTTTTTCAGAGAAATCAATGCCCCAGGTGAAAGTGGCCATTTTCGGATCTTCCGGGTGCCAACTGGCCGCTGCCGCCCATCGATTGGGCTGCGAAAGCACTTTGGCAGAACCGCGGGTTCTGCTGCGAGCGTGTCTCCAAAGATTGTTTGAACACAACCAGGTGGGTGGGTGAAAAGATCACGTTGTTTCACGCATCATGAAATCCCATTGGAGATCGATGTAACGTTGTATGTACCATCTGGTCATTTAACATAGCCATGGAAAATAGCCCATTTATAGATGGTTTACCTATTAAAAATGGTGATTTTCCATGGCTATGTTAAATAACCAGATGGTATTTTTCATTCTCAATGTTTCACGCATATTTCAGGGGACGTTGATCTCCAATGACATTGACCTTTTTGGCATGGCTCACCTTTGACAAAATGATTGCACCCCAAAATCGCTAAGTTGACGAACATAACTAGGTTAACGTTTGGCTTTATGGGAGATAAAACGATCTGGTGTTCTAGGGGTTTATGAACCAACTATGGACCACTATGTTATTTATGAACATCTAAAAATTAGATATTTATATAATTTATAAAAGGAACTAGTTCATTTTCGGTTCTAAAGCAACGTTCACATCAGCTTTTTTTGGGGGCTCCCTTAGGTCACCTGTACGGTGGGAGAAGGGGCTGACCCCACGGCCGATGTCTTCGTTGTGGCCTTCGACGAAGACGGCCTGGTGGAGTGGGGCCAGCTGCAACTCATCAGGCGCCATCTGCGGGCTGAGCCTGGACGGATGCCTCGGCTGATTCCAGAGACTTGGAGAAATCGTGGTGTCTGGTCGAAGAAAAGGGAGATGAATGGCCAAGAATCTATGGGACATCTATGGGAAATCTATGGAAAATCTATGGGACATCTATGGAAAATCTATGGGAAATCTATGGGAAATCTATGGGAAATCTATGGAAAATCTATGGGACATCTATGAAAACAGGGATGCGCCAAGAAAAAAATGGTGATGGTGATGCGGCCATGGTAATCATGGTTGTTTTCGGGATTTGAACATGACTTGACCAGATGAAGTTGAAGTTGTACTGAATTTTGATAGCTGATGATACTTTTCTTTATCATTGATGTACTTTTTTTCTGGATGATTTTTGTCTATTCCAGGTGATTCTCCACCATCCCAAGGAGCGCATCATCATCAAAGCTGCGCTGATCGACGACACCCTGCCGCGAATTCGGGGCTGCCAACTGAACCGCTTCGAACGCATGAGGGGCTTTGACTTGCGGGTGTCACATAGATGGCCCAAGGGTGCGTGTCATATTCATCCCCAGTTTCCTGGATCTCAAAGCGATGTTTTGTGAAGATTTCGCCAGTCAATCCACCAGAAATAGGGAACGTTTTGGGAAAGCCAAGACATCGGCGGTGCTGGTGCTCCTCAGTGACATGTTGGTAAAAAGTTTCACCCCATCTAGTTGGATATAGCATAAATCCAGTTGAAGTCGTGCAATCAAGCAACTCACCATTGCTTAAATCCCCACTGATGGTAAAATCCCCATACACCATGAAATCTCTCATTGGGGAAGCCCACCTTCAGGTTTTTTTGATGTTTTTTGGCACTCTTCGACAGCAAGGTTTCGCTCCAATTCCCAAGTGATCTACGACTTCACCCTGTCCGACTTCGTGGCCGACGCGGACGCGTTGGACCGCACCCACCTGTCCTTTCTGCCCCAGCCTGGAAGCATCTCCGGCGTCGCCTACTGGGTGACGGTCCCCGGGTTGCCAGAGGAATTTGACGAAGCCTGGATTCGCTGCATCCAGCCCTTACCGGTGAGACGGGTTGAGGTGGGCTGTTTTGTGTGGTGAATACGTGAGGGAATCCTGGAATAACATGTTGGACATACTTGATTTGGAAAAGATTTGGTTTGGAAAAGAAACCCTCCCAATGTTTGGCAAATGTATATTGGACATAATAAAACCAAATGTTTTCCAATCCAAAATGGTTTCATACATTTGGTTTGGAAAAGAGCATCCCAATATTTTTCCTCCCATTTTTTTGGTTTATGTACTAACACCCTATAATCCTTTTTGATGGTGAACACCCCACGGGCTCTTTTTTGGGCGAAATCCCAACCCACTTGCTGTTTCGCCGCAAGGCAGGTGAGATCTAACAATTCTCGATAAGGACGGCCATTTTCTGGCATTTTATGGGCCAAAAAAGATGTTTACCCTCTGGTAATTTAACATAGCGAACTGGAAAATCACAATTTTTAATGGGAAAATCCACGAACTAAATCACCATTTTCAATAGCTATTTTGACATAACCAGAGGGTAACACATTTTAACACCACCTTCCCTTGGAGGATTTGGTGAATTTTGGATGTCGAAGTTGTCGAAGTTCAGGTTTTTTCCATTCAAACTAACGTCTTTCCCCTGCAGGTTGGGTCCGTGAAAACTCTCCACCTTTGGGCCAATTTTTCGGATGTGAAACTCTGGTTCGACTGGGCAGAGGATGACTGTGAAACTACGGTGGTGCCACCATTGGGGAAGACCAAGTTGCCACCGTGGCATTTCAAGATGTTGAAACTTGAACTATGATGGGTGGAAGACTTGGGGGAAGATATACATGTAACTTACTGATTGAATATATATTTCTGGGTAAACTATAACGACCTCACTGTTCTCCCTCACTGGAATCATGGTTATTAGGGGGAATTTCCCCCAAATAGCCGCAAGTTTCAGGTTAGTGAATTATCATAATATATTATAATTTACCCAGATATCTGTGAACATAGTGAATTGTAAACATTATGTGAACATAACTTACTATGTTCACATATATTTATAATAATTCACTCACCTGAAATTTTTCATAGTCACCAGCTATCTGATTTAAATCGAGACACCGCCTAAAGCTTTGGATTTGGTGCTGAAAACCACAGGTTTCCCGTAGTTTTCCCCCGCAAAACTGACACCCATGGAGAGTAACTAGAAACTACAGAGCACTTTTTGTACAGTTTCAAATGATTTTCATTCATCCTATCACTGAAAGTCAAATGACTTATTTTGCCTACCATAGTAGTGATGAACCATCATTAAACCAGTGATTTTCTGAATGAATCATCTGTTTTTTTCTTTTTTTTTCAGGTATGAACTCAATTTCCAACACAAAAAATCCACAAAGGTCCAATTTTTCCAGCTCCAGGAACGATCATCAACGAAATCGCGGCTATCATCAGGCCATTTCCCGTGCGGTCCAGCGAAAGATGCCCGGTGCCCTTCGCTTGTTGGATTGTGGTTGCGGGGCTGGGCTGCCTGGAAGAATTTGCTGGGGAGATATTTGCTGGGGAGATTGCACCGCACGCACTTTTTTTTTTTTTTAAGTAACGGTTTAATGACCATATTAGGTGAATTTTTGATATCTGTATATTATACAAGATATGGGGATATATCACCAAGGATCATCGGTTTTCTCTGGGGCTTTTAACGTCGAAAAAGATATGGATCTGGAAACGGTGGATGAAATTCAAGCCATGGGGTAATTTTGCGTCGAATGCTTCGAGGTTGATCCACAATTCCAAGGTTTCGTTCCAAAAAACGGGGAATCAACATTTGGGAATCAACAAGAGTTCCAACTTTTGGAGGAATACCCTCTGGTAAACTAACATAGCTATGGAAAATCACAATTTTTAATGGGAAAACTCACTATAAATGGGCCATTTCAATAGCTATGTTAAATTACCGGAGGAATATATGATCTATTCAACGTTTCATTCGAATATATTGCTTGGAGGATCATATCGCTTAGGAACTGGTGAATAACCCTGGTTGGTAAGTACCCAATTCATCGGTTATCCCACCAAAAAATGGGTGAACTAGCTATGCTTATTGACCACTTATGATCCATGGGGTGACCTTGAAAAAGTATGAACAAGTGAGGTGTCGTCGTTTTCGGAGGCGTTGAGATGGCAAAAAATCTTGCGAACTCCAAGGCTACTCTCCTTACTGGCAAGCAGGGAGGGAGGACCTTCTCTGGAAATCACTGCCGTGGAGTTGTCACCTCTGCTTTCGGACGCGTGGCAGCATTTTCGCGCTGAGCAGCCGAATGCCGGTGACTTTTTTGGACGTCCGTTGGGATGTCGAATCTAGGGTGAAATCTATGGATTATGGGAGATATAACATGATATAAACTATAAACATCTACAGTTTCATGGTGTTTCTAAAGCAACTTATAACTGTGGGCCTCACTTTGGGAATCAAAGCTAGGTTTTCAAACCAGGGAAATCCAACGCCTGGAGAGTTCACCCTAAGTAAATCCATTGTGCCACCATATTCCAAAAAAAAAATCCATTACACCAGGTTTTTTTGGTGGTTAAATCAGTTTTGGTTGGATTACTGTGATGATTATTTTCTGATTTAACTGGGATCTAACCATGAATCAGTTCTCAAAGTACCCTTCATCTTGGTTGGATATCCCCATTGAATCCCATTGAATCATCGTTGTTTCGGGCACCGCGCTGGCGGCGCAAATCTCAGGACATCACCCAGGAGGTCTTTGGGGCCTCAAGGGCCTCGCAGCCCTCGCAGTTGAAGCTGGTCACTGGAGACGTGAGATCCTTGCGTTCTGAAGAGGCCGTAGGAAATGGCGCCTGGAAATGGCTGGGAGAAATGTCATGGTCATCTGGATAGTTTGAAAATGATAGTTCGAAATTGATAGTTAGAAAATGATAGTTAGAAAATGATAGTTAGAAAATGATAGTTAGAACATGATAGTTCGAAATTGATAGTTCGAAATTGATAGTTAGAAAATGATAGTTAGAAAATGATACTTAGAAAATGATAGTTCGAAATTGATAGTTAGAAAATGATAGTTCGAAATTGACAGTTAGAAAATGATAGTTCGAAATTGATAGTTAGAAAATGATAGTTCGAAATTGATAGTTAGAAAATGATAGTTCGAAATTGATAGTTAGAAAATGATAGTTAGAAAATGATAGTTAGAAAATGATAGTTAGAAAATGATAGTTAGAAAATGATAGTTAGAAATTGATAGTTAGAAATTGATAGTTAGAGATTCATAGTTAGATATTTATAGTTAAGTTACATGTCAAAAGCAATTTTTGGATGCTCAACAATAGGATAGTAAGAAACATGTTTGGAGTTGCCAAGAACGGTTGCAGTTTTTAAGCTTGACACCAGGTGGGTCGATATGACATCATCGTCAGCGAGTTGATGGACGCTTCCGGGCTGGGGGAGTCGTTGCTAAGTGTGCTGGAACATGCCTGCAGAGATCTGGCTTCGCCGGGAGCGCAGGTGGGGGGACAAGGTCCCACTGGTGACCCTCAAGGTTTCATCGATTTTGGCGGGAGGCCACATGCTGAGGTACCCGGCCTGGTTATGACTAACAGTTTGCCATGGTTTTTCGATGGCCCTAATCGAAATAGATGGTTTACCGTTCTTAAACATGGTGGATCTTTCCGTGGCTATGTTAAATAACCAGATGGTACCCCAATTTTTGAGCAAGACTGAAATGATGAACTTGACATCAGAAGATTTCCAGCCTTGAAAGATTCTGAGACGTCGCCTTTGCTGACCTGATTTGCAACTACGTCTTCGACATTTCAGGGACACCTTGAATTGAAATCTAGTAGATTTCACCCCACTACAAGTAGAACTGAAGGCAATCGAGGTATAACCTCTGTTCTTTGGCCTTACAAATCCCAAGACCTACAGTGGCTTGAACTTCCTCAGCAATATCCCAGCATCTCCAAGCTTTTTGCTTCACATTTCATCCATTTTGGCTTCAAAGCCATGGTGATTTTCAGGTGATCCCGTGCGGATTGCGGTTGATCGGAGCACTTGGCTGGCTCACCTTACCCAACTGCCATGGCTCCTTCGATTTCAGCTCGCTGGATGCCTTGAACTTCTGCTCGCGAGTCGGGGGACCTTTCTCGAAGGACTGGAGGTTCCAGAGTTTCACTTGGAGGAACAATAGGGAAAACATGGATTTTCTCGGAAAAACATGGATTTTCCTGCAAGATTTCCTTCCAACGAATCGAATGAAATGGGATCTTTCTTCTGGGTCGGGAAAGCGTGGTTTATGTGTGGATCATCTTCCAAGGGCTTGCGGTGCAATCAACATGCACCGCCAAACAGCAAGAAGTTTGTCCGAACAGGAGGAACTTCTCAAAGTTTGGGCAAAAAAGCGATCTTCAATTTTTTCGAAAACATGAATACTATGATGGTGCTGATCATTGCATAATTGATATGCACTTGGGACCCTTCCAACTCAACCAACGGATGTTCAGCGCTATCAACTCTTCAACATCTTGCCTTTTCCTGAAAAAACGACCATGCACTTCTTTCAGATATCCAACTTTTTGGGAGAGAAGCGCAATCAAACGGATGGGTTTTGCATAGGAAAAATATGGACAAATGCCACCTGTTGTTTTTCGTGGCACGTTGACGGCAGGAGAACCCACCCAGTTGTCTTCATGTTGGGCACGACCTGCCATCCTTGCACAGTGGGCCTTTCACGTGACGCAGCGGCACCGATGATTTTTTTTGGGGCTCTTTGTGTGGGACCTGGTTTAAACTTTATACCAACAAACAATGGGTATACGTACCACCTGGTTATTTAACATAGTCATGGAAAGATCCACCATTTTTAAGAACGGTAAACCATCTATTTCTATGGACCATCTACACCATGGCTATGTTAGTCATAACCAGAGTGTACAGAAAAACATATTTTTTCAACCAACTAAGGGGCTTGATTGTTCACTGCTGGATTCCTGGGCAGGTTTCCATCCAAACACGGTGGGGATTGCGCCACAGATTTTTATATTCTCACTGGCTGCAGCTGTTTGCTTCACATGGTACATTGAAGTACAAAGTCAGCCTTTGTCTACGATGCACTTATCCCCAACTCTTTAAAACAAATCGATATCTGCAGTTTTTATTTTTCAAACCACAGCTTTTCCCGGTTCGAAGCCAATGTTGCTTGATGAACATCCCCAGTTTTGAACATCCCAGTTTTGAACATCCCCAGTCTTTTTGCGTTCACTTCTCTCCATAATGGTGATATTTTCTCGCACAATTTTGGGTTGGTCATATAGAGTATCTCCATTGATTAATACAATTTGCCAACATTTTGGTATATTTTGGGCATGTTGCCCTATTTTGGTGGTTTGTCATACTTCTTTGCTATCATATTTCTCCAGTGAAGGGACACTTTTGTGCTAAAGATTTTGAAGGCAGACATGTTTAGACACTTTCTTGTCATATCTCCAAACAGCAAAATAGCTGCTATAGCATGGTATCCTTCATCCCCCAGGCCCTGAAACAATCAGAAGTTGCAGCTCTTATGGGAAGAGTTGGCTGAGAATTATACAAGGTTAGGCCCAGTTATAATTCCAAATGTCAAGGCAGTCATTGGAGCTATGTTCACCAACCTAGCTGACTTGAATCATCTTAAATCTGAGGGGTTACTTATGATCAAGAATCAAGTTGAACATAGTTGAACTATCTCCATAGGTCATCGCACTTCCATCCTGGAAACACATTTTGTCCATCTTTTTTTTTGGGTTACCCTCTGGTAAACTAACGTAGCTATGGAAAATCACCATTTTTAATGGGAAAATCCACTATAAATGGCAATGTTCAATAGCTATGTTAAATAACCAGAGGGTATTACTTGGTGGTTCGAACCCTGGTTATAAATGGGTTAACTAGGGGCAATGTCCACTTGGGTGAACCAACCCTCTTACCATTGGATGAGACGCCAAGTATTTTAGAACTTGGTTTATCATCCATATAAAACTACTTGGTGGATCATCCCACGGATCGTAAGTAGGTTATATCATATATCATATATCCATATCTAGTTTTTTCAGTGGGATAAGTAGGGTGATCATCCACTAACAATCCACTAAAATTTGGGATAAGTAGGGTGATCATCCACTAACAATCCACTAGGGTTATAACATCAACTTAACCACAATAAGCCCTAAAATTCACCAGGTTTATGCACCAAGCCATCCCCATCTGAGAGGATTCCCTCCGTCAGGTCTCGGAATCTGAATCGCTTGCGCCGTGGCGAGGTGCCACAAAGGAGACAAGCCGAAAGAAGTTTTTCCTCCGGTAAATATGCAAACAACTATGGAAAGTCACCATCTTTAATTGGAAAATCCATAATCCACTATTTCGACTGGGCCATGGCTTCAATAGCTATCTTTGTATGTTTACCAGAGGGTAAGGCTGAGACTTGGATTTCACCATGAAAACAATATCTGGTTCGTGGTTTGGAACATCTGGAAAATTTTTCGGAAATTGACTAATATTTTTCAGAGGGGTAGGTCAACCACCAACCAGAAACAATATATATCTTCAGGATCAAAGATGGAACTTTCAACTGGTGATATCAAAGAGACACCTTTTTGTTTTCGGAGCTTTCATTGGCAAATTCTGAACACCAACATGTACTGGTCACCGGAGAGTCCAATGAATTCTCATACCTTGCTGAGAGGCCAGGAATCGCACAATGTCAATAGTTAGTTAAGTGATCTTGAAGTGGTCACTGGTGTATCAACACTATCTGATTGGTGGTTTCAAACATTATTTTTATTTTCCATGTCATATATGGGATGTCATCCCATTCCCATTGACTTTCACTCCATCATTTTTCAAGATGGGCACATTGCACCACCAACCAGTTATACTATCCTACCCTCTGGTAAACTAACAGGTTGCTATTGAAAATGACCATAGAAATAGTGAGTTTTCCCATTAAACATGGTGATTTTCCATAGCAAAATATCAACCAGCTATTATCCTGCCTGGTTATTGACAACTGGGATCTGACTGTGGCCTCCCATTCTCTCCCCAGTGACTAACGACCCAACTGTGACCACGTTGATCTGGTGAGCCCGGCTCGAATGGAAGATATTTTTTTCTGCAGCGTCTAAGTTTACATAGCTATGGATGCTATAGTTGGATCCGCCCTACTTCGATGCTTTTGGCTAAATCAAGTTACCCTCTGGTTATGTCAAAATAGCTATAGAAAATGGCACATAGAAAGTTCTTTGATTTATCTGTTCAAAATGGGCGGATCTTTCCATAGTCTAGTTCGCTATGTAAACGTTTACCAGAGACTTACATCCATAGTCCTCCAACGATTCGCCACCAGGCGTGGGACCTTCTGACGGAGGAAGACACTCTGCTGACCGTGGACTTCCGCGAAGCGTTGGGTTTCCCAGCAACGACGTCGCGGACGCTAGGGGATGGTGACTGCAAGGGGGAAGTGTCTCAAGTGGCGGCCTTGATTCGGCTGCTGGATTTCTTTTTGGCAGACAGGGGTACCCGCTGGCAAACTAACATAGCGAACTAGAAAATCTCCATTTTGAATAGGTAAATCATGGTAAATCAACTATTTCTATATGCCATTTTCAATAGCTATGTTAGTCATTACCAGGCCGGGTAAACTATCCCAACTTATGAAGGTGGTAAAACAGCATGGTCACATGTTTTGTCCCTCAAATTAGATTTGGTCCAGTCCATCATTTTCCTATCAAAAGTGGACTTGGACAATTGTCCATTTTCAGAAACATGCGTGCCATTGTAACAACTTGGGTGTTATCAGAGACAGAGATATTTATTTACATATATAATATACATTACTGGTTGGTGGTTTGGAATATTTCTTATTTTTCCATATGTTGGGAATAATCATCCCAACTGACTTTCACTCCATCATTTTTCAGAGGGGTAGGTCAACCACCAACCAGATAGATACTTTCTAACCATTAACCATAGATAATCATCAACCATTAACTGCCACTAACCATAGATAACATCAACCAACCCCAAAGCATACAGACGACGCAGATGAACATCCGCAGTTTTTAAGGCGTTCGCTGGAACGACTCCTCAGAATTCCCGGCGTTCATGGCCGGTAGACCGCGCCGTATTGGCGCGGCTTGCAACATTGGATGGCTTGGCGTCATTGAGTCATACTTGACCGGAGATTTTCCAGCAAAACGATGAATTACCATTGCTGGAGATGATTTTTGACAGGACAGGCCATGAAATTCCTAGATTTTCCCATCAAAATCCACTTTGGCGAATCCAACTGACATCTCCATGTCTGCCAACGGCCAGCAGTGGCTCAGCTTTCTGCATGACTTGCGGCACAGCCGCGTGCAGCCCAGCGTGGTGCACGGCACGCGTTGCTTGACGCGGTGCGGACGCGGTCAAGGAGCGTGGCAGACGTCATTGGAGGTGGCTGACTGGATGCGGCTGGAAGGGATACAGCTGGACGACATCTGTTGCAACGCGTTGGTGAGCTGCTGTGGCAACGGGAACCAATGGCAGGTGGGCTTGGTTTGGTTAGAAACCAAGGGAAAAACCCCACTCATTACCCTAAATGATCTTAAATCCTAAAGCTTGTGGTTAAGAACATGGTGAAGAACTCAATTTATCGGGAAAGATCTGCTCAAGAACATCACATTTTCACTGGAAGCACCAGTGACTGGGTGGATCATTTTCCTGAAATCAACCATGGCATACCATGACTGGGTGGATCCATCGACACGACATCCAGGAGGCCTTAAGATATCCAAAGACGGACAGCAGGGGTGCTTCCGCATTGATCTCGGCCTGTAGCTTGGAGTTGCCATTTTTTTCAAAGTTCCCAGGTGAGTTCCGTAGTTTGGCATTTTGTCCACATGGCAAATAGCCACTAGAACCGGGGAATCTCCATTATTACACTTGTTTTTGTATTAAAACCAGATCAGCTCAAGTGTCAGGATGGAGTTTGTTCTTTTTTGGAATGTTTTTTTTGGACCCGCAGCGAAGATCAGGCAGGGGATTTTGGAAGGCAGCCCAAGAGATTTTGGGAAGCATCACATGGAGGTCCATCCAGGTTGATCTGGTGACCAGCAATGCAGCTGTAAGTGCCATGGACAAGGGCAAACAATGGGAAGCTCGTCGGAGATGCGGTTGGGGTAGGGGTTGAAACATGGGGATAGGTTTTGATAGCTATGGCAGTCACTGCCATAAGTTGGGGATATAACTACTATGAACTATGGCAACTATGGTTCTAGATCCGATATATAACTGGAACTGCACCCCCAAGGTACCTTTTGTGCTACTTTTTCGATGGAAAGCAACATGCGACAATCTTTTTGCGTTGATATTGTGTCCCTTTACAGAAATATGTTTGTCAGGGGTGTTCGACAAATGGATTGCTACGGAAGATCTAACCCTCCCACGACAGTTCATGGTAAACAGAAAATGATTTCCAATCAATCCATGGATCATCAGAACAAAACATCTGGGTAAATTATAATGACCCCACTGCGACCGAGCACTGGAATCATGGTGAATGTATAGGGGGAATCATCCCCCAATAGCCGCAAGTTTCAGGTTAGTGACATATGTTGATTTACTCAGAAACATGATTTCCTCTGACTTTTCGTTGAGATCACCCCAATAGGAAAAATCCTCAAGGCCCGTAAATTGCTGCGGATTCTTCCCCAAATCGACCAACTTTTTGGGAAGAATCGCAATCATTCAACAAAACCAAAAAGACATGATCTTTTTACTGGATTGTCTCTTGTATCAATCCATTATCAGGAAAAAAAAGGATGAGACACCCGCATTTCCCAGGTTTTTTTCCCAAAGAAAAACCACAATCAACCCACACATTTTCCAAGGAAAAGGGTCTCCTTCTCTTTGACGTTTTGAAGTGGCGAAAGATCTTCGACTCCTACACCTTCACCTCCATCATCTCTTCCTGTGCTACGCCAACGTGGCACAGCGCTGGGGCGCTGCTGGTGGAAATGAACTTCCATCGGGTCGCCTGCAACGTGAAGACCGTGAAACTTGGAATTTGCCAAAAGAGAGGGAAATTTTGGATGGGAGATTTTTGTGGAAAAAATCTTTGGAAAATAATGGAAAATCATGCTGGGAAGATCATGGGAGAATGATCATGGAAAAGTCATGGGACAAGAATGGTATAACTTTGGGATGATTTTTTAGCCAACAAGAGGAGATATGGTGATTTTGTTGGGGTGAATCTCTAAGATTTGCGGTGAGTTGCCGATGTGTTCCTAACAACGGCCATCGGAACTGGGTCCCTGGGCCTAGGAACTCGCAAGTGTCGGCTGACGGGCAGCTGGGGTTGTGGCAACGAAGCCTTCGTTTGGTGGAAGCCATGGGTAGATCCTCCCTGCGGGCGGATGAAGATACGCTGAATGCGGTGATGAGTGGCCAAGATGAGATGGAAAGCCAGGATTTCTGGCAGATTTCCATGCAGCAACTCTTTTCGTGGTGGCAGACAGGGGCTGATCTTCGCTTCCCTGTAAGCTTCAGTAGCTTGCTGCGGGCTTGCGTTGAATGCAACCAGTGGTGTGTGGCGGCAAATTTGTTTGAGAGATCGATGTATTCCAAGCAATTTCTCTACCCATCCAGCTTCAATGCTGCGATCACAATGGCCGATCCTGCCATGTTTGGCTGGGAAGTTGCCTTTCATGTCTTGGAAAGGATGACAGATGGGAGGTTTCCCGGCTGTTGGTCGATTCTGCGATTTTTGTCTACAATCATTCTGAAGTAGATAGAATGTGCATAGGATAGAATATGCAATTTCCATTCTACTCCAGGATGACGAATTTTTTTTGATGGCCCCCTTATACCCGCTTTTAACTCCGGTAATTTAATATAGCTATTGAAAATCACCAATTTTAAGTTCGGAAAGTCATCGCTCTAAATGGCCATTTTCCAGTTCGCAAACTGTTAGTCATTACCAGGAGGGTATACCCCCATGAATCATTTTTCATGGTGAATCTCAATACTTTCGATGGTTAAATCAGTTAAATCCCCTCATAAATGAATCCCATCACCCTAATATCAAATACCCCAAAAAAGCATGGTCCCAATGATGCGGAAATTCAACAAAAAAACATGGTTTTGTTTATGGGGTGTTTCATATGAAGGGGGGTTGGTCAATGGCCATGTCAGGAACCGATTGAGGACGGAGGTACCTACCATAGAAAAAAGGCCTATTTTTCAGGCCGTGTTTTAGTGAACATCCCCACAAAATATGGCCAAACATATGGTACAATACCTCCATAAATTACGGATCCTGAAGATCTCCCATTGACCATTATATCAATTATATTCCCATTAAATCATATATCCCATGAAAAATCCCATTGAATCACCATTGAAGTATACTAGACTATTGGAATATACTAGAAGGGATTGGAGATGGCCATCTACCAGAACTTTTGATGGCCACGGCCTCACAAGGTTATTGCCCTCCGAGATCACCTGGAATTCCGTCTTGGGCGTTTGCGAGAAAAGTCTGGCGTGGGAATGGGGTCTGGCCGTCCAAGACTGTGCCGCAAAAGCTATGGATGGACGAAACTGGGTGATTTTGATGGAAAATCTACTGGTCATGGTAAATCTAGCAGTAAATCATGCACATTCCCAGTGGTAACCAGGAGACCCAACAATATTTCCCAGTGGTAAATCCACTAGAGACATGGGCAATCGATGATTGGGGATCTTTTTTTTGACTTCAAAGACAAGCCAAAGATCAGGAAGCTTTGACGCCATTCTCAGCGCCAGCAGCAAGACCAGTTCCTGGAGGGTTGCTACTTCCTTGATGGAACAGGTGGAATTCAGAGTTTGGATCTCAGTTTCAGACTTCAGTAGCCGTACTCCACCCATTTTCAGAGGAGGCTTCACTGCAGAGAGCCATAGAGTTTCGTGACTCTGGATATTGGTCTAGTTGTAATTTTGGGCTGTGAAATGAGTTCACTCATAACCAAATGTATCTGTGATCTCGCTTTCTTCACAGCTCAGACAGTATCTTTGCATATCTTTGCCCTTCTAATTCGCTGATTCGCTGATTCGCTGGACATGTCGAACTACCCGGCCTGGTAACTTAACAGTTTGCTATTGAAAATGACCATAGAAATAGTGGATTTTCCCATGAAAAATGGTGGATCTTTCCAGTTCGCAATGTAACAGTTTACCAGAGGCTATTCATCTTTTTATTTCACCCATGAAACTTGGCTTCATGTCCCTCTGAGAAACTCTGAGACCCAGCACTGCCTAAAAACCATGTCGGTGTCTCCAGGTGCTGCCGGATCTGGTGTCTTACCATTTGCTGATGGCCATCCGTCCCTGGCGCGATGCCGTGGTTTTGCTTCGGAAGATGCAGCTCGTTGGTCTGGAGCCGGTTGGAGACAGCCACAACATCCTGCCGCTGCGGCAACGATGGGGGAGAGCCTTTTGGGTAATTTCCCAGTTGAAACTGGAAAATCAGCAATTTTAAGTGTCATAAATCATAGATCATCATATAAACCATCATTTTTGAAAGCTAAATCATGGTAAATCCATGGATTTTGATCATGAATTTCTGGCCATAGCATAGCTATGTGAGTTGATCATCAACCATCCGCGTCAGCGTCAGCTGCAGGCTCAGTTTGCAAGACGACTGGCTCAGGGCCTTGGCTCAGGTGGAGCAGATGCCCTGGAAAACGCTGGAAGTGGATGAGGCGCCTTGGATTCACAGTTCAGGAGCGGTTTCTGCGGTTTCTGCTTCAGAATGTGGAGGTTATGCTGTTAGGTATAATAGTCTATAGTTATAGTTAGTTATGGTTCCACTTGAAGCATTTTTCCAATTACATAGAGTTTTCTTCATGATATGATAGTTAGTTGTTCATCCACCATACCCGAAAAGTTCTTTATCCATTTACAAACTTAGTCATAGGCCTTCCCTATCTGAGTCAGTGGGGAGTTTTCTGGGGCAGATTTCGAGATTCGGTCAGATGATCTTGATGGGAGATCTTCAGGATCCGGACTTTTTATGGAGCTACGTAAACGTACAAAACATGTTTGGCCATATGAGCTATGGTCAATACTCATGGTTAATAACCATTAAAAACGGGGCTAGTCATCCAATGGTTCATAGGGATTTATAATAACCATTATAAGGATCCTTATTATGGATGAGATGACCATCAACCATATAGTGAGTATTGACCATGGCCATATGAATTCTGGGGATATTCCCTGAAATTTAGGCCTGATATATTTTTAGGCCTTATGGAATCGGTACCTCCGTCCTTTTTCTCGGTTCCATATCGATGGCCAGTGATCTAGTGTCATGGATTTCAATGGAGAATCTCCCATTTCGAATGAGTTGGTTCGATGATTTTTGACACATTATTTTCCCACTTGTGCCCCTTTCGTTGGGGGATCTCCACGCAATGGTGGAGGCTACATTCTTCCAAGATGTCGGAAATTCTTCCAATGGTCAAGAGCCGATTACCTATAAAAATCGGAAACCCAGAGTTTTTTTCCATGGTGAACCCATGTGAACCCCATCATTTTCAACGGGACAACAACCTCCCATCATCGGGTTGAAACTTTTGGAAAACCACGTGAGGTGGCTATCAACAGCACCATGAAGGTGTGCAAGGGTCAGTGGATGCGCTGCTGTGACTTTGCGAAGCGACTAGCGAAGCGACTGGGAAGACGTAGTTGCCTCTTGGCGGTGGGGAAGATGTCCAGTGATGAGGCAACATGTGCGGTGTGTTTGAACATGGGAATTTATATTATACTGGATATTATATACATATAATATATTATATTTATATATACATAATATATATATAATATTTATATATATATATATAATATACATACATACATAATATATATATATATATTTGAATCAACAAATAAATAAGTAAATACATATTTATTATACTCCTGAAGAAAATGGTGGAATCAGGTGATTTTAAAAATGATCAAGCCGGTGGATTAGACCAAAATTGGTGTTTTAACCACCACAGGGATGGTTGGCTGTGTCCCCTAAAAGGGTTCGTTTCCCTTTCTATGCACCGTCCTGGGTGCTTGATGGATGTTTCCGAAGCGATATATGACACCAAGAGACATTTTCGGATTATTGGGGTGTAATATCACATACGCATACATACTGGTACGCACCAAATGAGAAAAGAACAACAAATCTCCCATCTTTCTTTTGGTATGACCTTCCCACTTCCAGACTACAAGGGGGATGTTTCCCCAAAGTTACAGCCCTACAAGACCGTGCCAGCGACTGAATTGAGAAAACACTACTGTCTTCCAATTTTTTCCAACAAATTATTCCCCGAAAAACATATTTTTTTGTTACATCCCAGGAATTTCTCAATAATATTCAATTTTTTCCCCAGAAATTTGTGGGTGATATCCTCCAATGATCTTCCAAAGATATCACCCACACATTCTTCGCCAACCTGCAAGGCTTTGGATCAGCTGCATCTTGTGAGATGGCAGATGTTCCGCAAGTTATGGACGGCTGCGCGTTTCTTTCGGGTGACAAAAAATCTGGGTGGGGAGCTAACTGCAGTTTGGATCTTTGTAGCCTAGTTGAGTAGTTGAGAAAATAAACGCCGTTTTGTTGGGGATACGTTAGCCTGGACAGGTGAAAATAGTATATTTTCGGTGCATGCAAGACTGGCCATGTTTTGATGGAAAACCAGACGAAGCTACCAGGACCTTCATCTTTTCCGCTTGGCACATTTCAAATCATTGGTTGATTGGTTGGCATCGAAACAGATAATCCTTCGGCTGGTCTTCGAACAGTTGTTCGCGATCAAAGCTCTTCAGATGGGTCAAACCTCCCATGTGGTAACTCTCAATTTGTAGTGAAATCAACCAAAAAAACAGAAAAAAAAAACAGCGCATCTGCCAGGATGAAAATCCGCGAATTCTCAGAATCAATTTCTTTTGAAAGACTGGCAATGGCCCAGGCTGGCGGGGAAGTCGCTCTACCCTTGCAGCACTGAGGCAGGTTTCTGCCAGCCGAATTTGCACATTTCTGAGATCTTTCCATTTTTTCTACATTTCTGGAGTTGGGAAGACTTACAGGTTTCAATGAGCTGTTGCTAGAGTTTGGAAGTTTGGCAGCCTTACGGCTTTCCTATTTCGTCGATCCAATACTATTGTGAATGAACGGAAAAAAGCCATCAAAACCAGGAACTTCACCAAAAACAGGGCCCAAAACATGGAAAACATGGCGTTTTTGTCGCAGCCATTTTGGAAGAAAACCAGCCTTTTGTCGCGGCCAAAGTCCGTCCGCGCCCCTCGGACTCCCAGACATCCCAGACTTGTGCCATGGTTTCCAGCCTGCTGCCGTGGTTCCTGGTGCGACTGGTGAACCTCGTGCTGGGTGAGGAGTCCTGTTTGATCCAGGTGGCGAGTCGTCAACAAGCATTGGCTCGATCTGGGAGCCCAGGCGCGTCGTGAATTGCCCGGATTCCCCTGGGTGAATCTGGGTGTAAATCCACAACATCCCAATTTGGGCTCATATTTTCCATGGGTTTCCCTTGGTGATATCCCTACGTTTGCATAGTACCCTCAGGTAAACATACAAAAAACGAAGGAAAATCACCATTTTTAAGTGGAAAAATCACTATAAATGACAATTTCAATACAATGTGAGGCGCCCAAGATATCTAAGTTGGTGAACATAACTCCAATGTCACTATGGTTTATGGTACGCAAATAACTATATAGTTACTGGGGCTTTTGTTCACCAACAAACATCACCGGGGGGCCTCACATTGTAGCTATTTTGACATAACCAGAGGCTATTCCCATTGGTTTCCCAAGGATTTCCCATGATATAAACGTTGGTGAACGCGGCGCCATCCACGGAGGTGAGTACGGACACCAAGAAACGGCGGCAGTCAGGAGTCTCCTGAAGGAACCGGTTAAAGAGAAGGGTTTTTTCCTTCTTTGGGAGCTACTTTGGTGATTTTTTTATGGGAGATATGACATTATATACATAATTTTATAATATAATATATAATACAATATATGATGATATGTATATATAATAGAATATAGAATATATACTACAATATAGAATAGTATACATATGATTATATATAATTATGAAATACTATTCACAATCATCCTTTTTGAAGGTAGCCTTTGATTTTTTCACAACGGTATAGACGGCCCATTGAAAGATGATTTGTGATGATTTACCCATAAACATTGCGATTTTCCATAGCTACGTGAAACAACGAGAGGGTATGTCTGAAAATTGGGTACAGCGCAGCCCCAAAATAGCCATGTATGGGGAGTATGATCATAAACCACAATCAACCAATAGATTTGGGAGACCCCAATTTCAAGCAAGCCCAACCAGTTTTCCCGGGTGTTTTTTTGTTTTGATCCGTCCTCCCAGCAAATCTCAACTTACCTCATTTGCTTAGATTTGCGGTTTGTTGGTGAATTCGGGTGGCATTTTCCCAAAGGTATCCACTAGTCCGAAATCGCGACGAATCAGATTTGAGAAAGTCGGAATCCAAAAAGAATTTCAGGATCCAAAGATGGAGGTACAGTACCATCTACGGCTATATTTTGTAGGTACCTCCATTTTTTATCGCTTCCTGAAATGACCATTGATAATTCACATCACACGTCACGAAATCTCGATTCTTTGGGCCTGTCAGGACCATTACCGGAAGAAGGGCCAGAAGGGCCAGAAGGGCCTGGGCAATTCCAACTGTCCCCCCAAAATTCCTGGCCAGAAGATGTATTTCGCTGGACCCGATGCATGCAGCATTGCCAGTGCCAACATGATGTATCTGGCGCACGATGGACACATCAAGCGCGCAGTCAAGGGTGAGATCATCGAAATGAAGCTGAGAAATCGGTGCTTTCAGCGATTTTTTATTTGTTAAAATTATGGTTCATCTATGGTTCATCTATGGTTCATCTATGGTTCATCTATGGTTCATCTATGTTTCATCTTGTTTCATCTATGTTTCATCTATGTATCATCCAGGAAACTGTGATTTTTAAAACAGGTATACAATATATATAATATATATAACTATAATATATATATATATATATAACTATGTATATATATATATATACAGATTCAATATACATATAACCGTTATACAATCAACAGAACTAGCTGATTGGTAGCTTCAAATCTGAGGAACTGCGATGATGTCATGTGCCCAATCCCTGTGATCCCTGACTGCTACATGTCCCCTGGCATTTGCAAAGCAGATGCTGGCTCCTGGTTTTAGAACCACATGGGGATGGGTCAAAACCCTGGTACCGTGCTATGTTTCACCCCAAGTCATAGCTGGTAAATAAATGGATGTTCATCCCACTAAAAATGTATCTATAGGTATTGACCCATACCCACATTTTTCTGTGTCTGAAAATTTTTCGGTTGACTTTCCTGGAACCCTTTTCTTTAAGTGGCTACTTTTTGAAAGGGAAAAGATTGATGAAGCCACAGAATTTGGGGGTTTCCCTTCACATTTTCAGACACAGCCACATTTGTGAGTGTCCATTCTGAATGATTTGGGATTATCAAATCCACAATTGAGCAGTGTTTACCAACCCTGGTTGGTGGATGATTTCTTCGGGGGTTATACTAACCAAGATGTATTGGGGGATGATCACAATCCAAGGGGAAGATTTGCAGGTTGCGGGTACAAACCATGGTAAAGCCTGAAACAGGATTTTCCGCGAAAGTGTATTTTAGACACATGCATGCCGCGAAAGAAAAACGCCACATCGCGAAAGGTTTGAGAAAGAGATGGCGAAAGGTTTGCGACAGAATAGAACACAAATCATCGGGGTTTCGGCAACCGCTCTGTTGAGTTTCCAAACAAGCCAATCTGATCCAATCTATTGAAAACATACTCATTCTAGGTATATGTATATATATATATATGTGATGATCAATGGTATACAAGATCGCCCCCTCTTTTTTTTCCCGCTTCAGGACATGGTTGCACCAGAAACAGCCAAAAGTGGACGGTTGCATCCCCAAAATTTCCAGAATTCGTTGGTAGAACTATGGTTTCGGCTTACGCTTTCCCTGGTTTCTCCAATCATTATACACATTACTGTCATTGTTACAAATAGAACCGTTTTGATCAAACATCATATTGATGCATGAACTTCTATCGAGCCATTATCAACCACCGTTATTAAGAATCATTAACCATTATAAACCACCATCAGTGACATATGCTAACATATTTTCAATGATTAATCATTATTAACATAATAGTTCAAAGATGATGGTTTTTGACGGATCACTCGTTCTTTCTTAAGTGGCGCCGTTTCGGCAGTGTTGTTTCTCACTTAAATTCATTGATTTGGATAACTTCTTTCGAGACTTCAAGTCAATTACGCTGAAATTTGTCCAGGTTAAGAGGTTAAGAGGAACCCATGAACTCTAGATATCTCTGCCATAAACTCATCAGTAATTTTGCCTGTAGCCAACCATTGTGAGTGAATCAGTAAATCTTATCCGTCTATAACATGTAATGTACATTGCAAAACAAACATGTTTTAAACAGCTATTGAGTAGTCCCACCGCCCGGAACAGCCCGTGGGTTTAACTGCGTTTTTTCTTGCTTTAATGGTGATGAAGTTGCGTCATGACATTATGGGGTCAGAGGTGGGCGGGTGTGTTGACGTTCCTGGCACTTGTGTCTTGAAGATGATGCTACACTACGGCACGTTGTCTTGGAAGTTGCGTCATGTCATGATGGGGGTCCGGGGTGAAGGTGGAAGGGCACAGAGTGGCTGACCCTGCGTTATCTGAACTGAACTGGGTTTTCAATTTGTTTTCTGACAGTCTCTGGCACCTGCAACTCCAAACGAGTTCTATTTGGCATCATTAAAGAGATTGCTGAGAGCCAACTGACTTTGGCACACTCGGAAGGAAAACAATCAGCTTTGGACCCCCTGAAATGTTCGAAAACTTTCAAATCCTATGGTCCAAAAACCGGACATGTTTCATCCCAGATAAATATATTACGCATTCGCAGAATTCGTGAAGTTCTAGAAAAACTAGTACTTGCGCAGTTGGGAGCAATGCAGGTGGACGTTTTCGAAGGAAATTAGACCAGGAACTACACAAGAGAAATTTCAAGCACTGTACGCGTTTCAGCCCTTGCTATGGTTGCAAGATTCTTGCCCAATGTAATTGCTGAGATTCAATGCGCTTGGAATATGAAAAGTGTGATTTCGTATCACGGTCCGCTGTGAGCGGTGGACCTAGTTAAGAACATGAGCAGCTATAGAATTGAGTCAATATTGAATTCACTAATATGTTTGCCTATAAATCTCTTAAAATAGCTATTGTTCATGATAAACTCCCTGTTTTGGATAGTTAGGTCCGTATTTTTGTTGGTTAAGGCCGTATTTTGTTGGTGAATTCACAATGTTTGTTGGTAAATGCCTGTTTTTGATCGTCGAATCCCTATCTTTGATAGTTAAATCCCCATTTTTCATGGTTAAATCAAGCGAAATCTGTGGATTCCCCATGTCTTTTCCGTTCAGGATGAGTGGTGCTGGATCATGCAACATGAAAAGTGGGGAGCCTGGGCGATGGCTCCACTTCCGGATGGCACTTTTGGGCATACGCCTGACGTGGGCTATTGTGACTTGGGCGATGATTGATTGAAGAGATATACCGTGATATAGCTATTAAACATCTCTGGGGTTAACAAGTTAGCCCCAGTAACTAGTTCGTTATAAGTTATAAGTTATAAGTTATTGAAAAAATGATTGATTGAAGAGATATGGATGTGGGTCAAAATGGAAGACCATTCATGGGACCACAGATGTGAATGTCTAGTTTAGCATTAACCATCCATAATTTTGGGGTACCTAATTTTGACCCATACCCATATAGCCTCTGGTTGTGACTAACATGGTCATGGAAAGATCCACCATGTTTAAGAACGGTTAACCATCTATAAATCGATTAGGGCCATCGAAAAACCATGGCGAACTGTTAGTCATAACCAGATGGTAGATGAACAATCTATTGAACAGATATACCTATTAAACATCTCTGGGGTTAACAAGTTAGCCCCAGTAACTAGTTCGTTATAAGTTATTTGCGTACCATAAACAATAGTGACATTGGAGTTATGTTCACCAACCTAGATCTTTGGATGTTTGTGGGTTTATAAACCATAACAAAACCCCTATTAACTATAGTTATATCTACCATAAAGCCACTTATAAGGCAACTTAGCTATCTTGGGGGCCCCATCCTGTACCTATACCCTCTGGTTATGACTAACATGGCCATGGAAAATCAACCCCGGATGAGACTAAACCATGGTTTATGACAATTAGGGGGGTACCCCTCCAATAGTCATAATATGATACTTAAATGGTACCCTCCCAATTAAACAATCTAGGGGTTTATTAATCCAGGGTTGACATTACCTATTAAACATCTCTGGAGCTTTCCGAAGTCATGGGGGTACTCGAGTACTCATCCAGTTCTCATCCATTTTCAGATGGTTTTCCTTATTTCATAAACATCAATCAACCATCCATTTTACCATCTGGTTATTTAACAGTTCGCCATGGAAATTCACCATGTTTAAGAACGGTACACCATCTATTTCTATGGGCCATCTACACCATGGCTATGTTAGTCATAACCAGAGGGTAGATGAACAATCTGGGTACATTTTCCTGACCTCACCGCTCAGTGGAATCATGGTTAGGAAAATCATCCTCAAATGGCTTTGATATATATATATATATATAAACAAATAGATAGATACATGACTATATATATATGTTTGTATAAATAAATAAATAAATCTGTGTTGAAAATTGTTTGATTTATTTTACATTCAGGGCGATTACACTATTGATCATCATGAACAATATTGAGAAAAATGATAAACCTAAGTGTCTTTTGACATGATTTTGCTATTGTGACATGGAATATTACTGATAAGAATTTTCATTGTTTCCTGAATTATAATCACGAAACATGTTTGAGACCAGAAAATATAATATGAACAAACGTGTCTATGATAGGCGATTTTGTGTTTTGATTCTTAGGACTATTAAAAAAACGAATCAATCAGAATTGTAACATCAATTGTGCTACATGATGGTTGGTATTATGAGCCAAGAATCAAATCGGATTATTAATCAGCAATCAATTGAGATACTGTGGTTCCCTCCCCCGGTACTTGGTGGCGCAGCCCACTTAAGAAGTGGGTGAGTTCACACCTTTGTAGTTGATTTTCCCAGGAACTAAACCTCCATGGGGCCACAGGGATTTACCAGCTTGTTACGTTTGAGTACCAGAGGCTATTTCAACGGGAGATCTCCAGGATCCGATGGAGGTACGTAAGCGTACCATATGTTTGGCCATATTCTGAGGGTATATCCCCCGGTAGGTACCTCCATCAATTGGATCCTGAAATGGCCATTGACTATTCCTTCTTTGGTGCTGGCATCCAAGGTTCAAATTATATCCCGGCCTACGAGAAAGCATACGCAAAGGCCAGGCGGCCAGGGTGTCAGGGGAAGACCAGGATCGCCACGGAAGTGGCAAAATGATGATAGAACTGGTGAAATCCAATTTGTTGATTTAAACATATTTAAAACCACTATCATTGCACATGATACCTACTGGAACACCCACATAGCCACCCAATATCACTGCTCCTATATAAATTTTTTTGAACATGCCCGGAAAAACTCGAAACTTCCATGGTTTACCACCATATTCCTTATGTTCTAACGATGGCCATTGATGGCCATATCGTTTGGGCCCAAGCCATCCATTTCTGCACACCCCCTTCATCTTCCGAAACTTCAACTTGGATCTTTCAAAGCACTCACATCGCCACATTTGAAAACCAGCGCCTTGCACACCCGACGTAACGAATTCCGTGCTTCATTTGTTTTTTTGATTTATACATGTTCATTCTTCGACCACATCCAGACTTTCTGTCTATTCACCATCTTGAACACAGCTTGGCGACCAAAATTGGTCCCTTGAAATCTGTCATAACCTGGCTCTCGCAGGCCCTTGGTCGAACTTTGATAAACTTTGATGAACTTTATCCCAGTTGGTGATATGTCTCCATATATCCCTCCATATCCCTTTTTTAAACATATATCATTTTTTCACATTTTTTCATATGATATCCTATATGAATCCCTCATGACATGCCCATAAACCCATGGTTTCCGCTTCCATGGTTTTTTATGTTCATCTGCAGGCCATGGAAAAGAATGACCAGATGAAACTCAAGGAGCTGAACAAGTCTTTAGAAATCCTCTGTCCCAGCGGCTGGGATTGGAGTTTGTTGCCGCCATTTTTAGCTGTTGTGAATTTCTCTGAGCCATGATATTATCAGTTATTGCAACTGATTCTTTGAGATATAAACTATATATATATTATTATATATTACATATATACCTATCATATACCTATATATTATATATATAGTTATACCCAAAAACGAGCTCAACTGTTCTTGGGGATCATGATAAAGCCACCATCAGTCGCCAGTTTCTCCAGTGATGTGTCGACCTACCATGACGCGACATGTTTACTTGGTGGCAAACTACCCACGAATCGTAAGTGGGTTATAACCCCAGTGATTTACATGGGATTTTTGTAGGGTTAATCCACTTATAACTGGGGTTATAACCCACTTACTAAGTGGGATGAGCCACCAAGTACCCGGCCTGGTAATTTAACATAGAGACATTGCCTGTCCTTTTTATGGAGAGATGTCATGCATTGGCCTAGGAGATTTCAAATATAGCAACATTGAGGATGCAGCAGAGTAGTGTTACCCTCTGGTAATTTAACATAGCTATGGAAAATCACCATGATTAATGGGAAATTCCACTATTTCTATGGTCATGTTCAATAGCTATGTTAGTCATAACCAGAGGGTAATAGAGTAAAAGTATGTGGTAGAATCCTGGTAGAAAGGGGAAATGGGGGGAATGGGAGTGTTATCGGCGTTATCGATTTACACATCGAAAAATACGAATGGGACAATTGCGAGGAACAATTCGGAATTTATGAATAACCTATCAGTTCAATCAGTTTATCGGGAGATAATGGGAGATCTACCCAATGATAGGATTTTGAATGTGTTTGAGAATGGTGTATACCCCCAAAATGCTGGATTTAGGGGTACCGAATTTTCAAACGCAGAAATTCCAGGGTTGCTTCAACCCATGATGGGCAAATCATAGGTTTTATTGGGGCGGAAATTGGTCATTTTTACTCTTTATCTATCCAGTTCCCTCACCTTGAATTTCGGGTATCCATAAATTGGGAAGTTGATGGAAATTATGTTCTAGCCATAACTGTTTATTTTCCCATCTCTGTTTTTTTTTCATTTCATGTTTTTGCCAACGGACTGAAGTTCCCGTGCTCGTGAAAAATCGTGCGTTTTTCCAAGGGGGTGGGGTTTTTGGGTCACCGTTTTTTTTGTCACCGCAGGCAGTGCGCAGACCTTCGACAATGCTTGGCGTCCCATCAGGGGGCAGTGCTTGCCTTATCGTCAGGAGCAGCAGAGCTGTTTCCAACAGCAAGACTTGGCGCCGGCCTTTACAGGGGCTTTGGGGCCACGATACAAGTTCCTTGGGGAAGAACGGTGGGATTGATATGGATTGGACAAAGACGGATTCAGAAACTACGCCGGATTCAGAAACTAGGGATTCAGAAACTGCTCGTCGGATTCAGAAAATAAACGTGGTATTCAGAAACTATTTCGTGGGATTCAGAAACTATTTC
>Ga0126342_10002029_pt1 | contig 30552 bp, 25 predicted proteins | sample Cyp1metagenome_FD_92528 | JGI IMG/M metagenome (GOLD analysis project Ga0126342, IMG submission 92528) | Coral microbial communities from Lord Howe Island, Old Settlement Bay, Australia - Cyphastrea 1 metagenome | ecosystem: Host-associated > Invertebrates > Cnidaria > Coral ...
AAAATGGAGGTACTGTACCATATAAGGCCATATTTTGTGGGGATATTCCCTTACATAGGCCTGAAAAATAGGCCTTATATATGGTAGGTACCTCCAATTTAGGTTCCTGAAATAGCCATTGATTATATACCAATGATTAACTATCATTAACTATCATTAACCATTATTAACCATCATTAACCACTATTAACCAGTACCAATATCTTATGCCAAGCTAGCTCCAGCGCCATCGATGCGAGTCCGAACAAACGGCGGTTGTCAAGTTACGTCGTTGGAAGGCCGCGACGTCATGACCTCATTTGAGGGGGATCAAAGCCAACAAAAAATATACAAAAGCTAGTGATACTGTGGATGGAAGAAATCCTGCACCAGTTGATAGGTGGTAAACATCCCATTATTTATAGGGTTTCAACCATCCTTTTGGTGGTGCAGGAGTCCGCAACCACCCACCGTATGAGTGGGAATCTAGTCAGATTTTTGATGGCATTCTGATAGATGATGGAATATGATTTGGGTTTGTGAAATGGTGAACATTGGATGATGGGGACGTCATCTCAAACAGCAACATGAACTTATCCAATACTGAACCAGGGTTTCAGGGTACTGGTTGGTGGTTGACCTACCCCTCTGAAAAATGATGGAGTTCGTCAGTTGGGATGATGAAATTCCCAATATATGGGAAAATAAAAATGTTCCAAACCAGCAACCAGATATAATTGACAGAAAAAATGACATAACCCCACCCGACACAAAATTGAAGAAACGTCAACCGCAAAATTGAAGAGATTGACTCAGAGAACCAGAACAAAAATCCAAAGATTGGATGGTTCAGTGCAAAAATGGATCAGCCAATCTGCAAGGTGATAACATAATGAACCACTTAACTTTGGCACCAGTGGACCTACAATTGCTGTCATCATATTGGGTCCATATTGGGTCACCCGGGGTGATATAGTTGCCATTATCTGCCATTCATCAAATTGTTGTTCATTTGAGTCCCAAGTGTTGCTGGTTGGTGGTTGACCTACCCCTCTGAAAATATGAGTTCGTCAGTTGGGATTCTTATTCCCAATATATGGAAAGTCATAAAATTCCATGGTTCCAAACCACCAAACAGGTTGTCATGTTATTCATCAACTTTGGGACTCTTTCTAGTTCCACCCATACCTGGATGGCAGGATGCCCAGGATGCCCGGGGTGCCCGAACTTTGGACGTCTTTGAAGACCTGCCGCTGTTCTCATGTTTCTTCTACAATCACTGGATTGGTTTAAGGGAAAATCTACAGGAAACCATGGTTTTTACCATCAAATATAGGGCTTTCCTGTAAATTTTCCCATCATCCAATTCTATGATACAATGGATTTATGAACCCCGACTTTAATAAGAATGGACTGATGACTCATCGATGACCCTCCAGGATGACTACGGCACATGTGAATGAAGCGGTACTTAGCAAAGATCAAAAACGTATAAAAATGCAATATGACCCTGGCTTCAGATCATGACAACTGTGATTTCACCATCGTTGAGTCGTTGAGTGGCCGCGGGTGAGAATTCAACCAACAAGAAGTGAAGTGGAAGCGCCAAAAATGGGGATTTCGTCAGAAATTGTGACAATGGTGGAAGAAGGGCGTGGGGTGCTGCTTGAAGGGGCATACATGGGCATACAACAGCTTAAATTCACAGACTCTATGGCCCTGCTTCAAACTCGGGAACCAAGCAGTGTCCCTACACGAATTCATAATGGACAGTGCCGAGGTTTCATGTCTCGAAACATGCCCAGCTATCTCGCCGTTGGCTTCCTCCAAACGCCATCCCCCCACTTTTGGGGAGCAAACATCGCCCCCAAAAGCGTCATTTCCTCAACAAAACGAAGCCATTCGAACAATTTCTACCCTGCAGTAAACTAACATAGCTATGAAAAATGGACCATTTATAGATGATTTGCCAATTAAAATGGTGATTTTCCATAGTTATGTTAAATTACCAGAGGGTAGAAGACATGTTCCAATTTTTCGGATGAAACGGGGGGTGTTTTCCATGGCTTCTACGGTGTTTTCCATGGTTTTTCCATGGTTTTTCCATGTTTTTCACCACCTTCACCACGACTTGTCGTCCATGCTCCAACTTGGTGGTCACATAACGGCCACCCAAGGGCTCAGCTGACCTCACCAGTGACCATCTGTGGCAACCACATGCAATACTCATGGATATTGAAGGGTATAAATGGATCATAAATGGATCATAAATGGATCATAAATGGATCATAAATGTATAATTTGATATACCAACTGTAAATGGATACTTAAAGTATGGATAGAATTTAACCATATTAATCTAAGAGTGGATGAGCAGCATGGGTGGCTGCACCTCAAAAATCCAACAAAAAAGCGCGCTCAATCTTAAGAACCACATGTAAATGGATATAATGTGATATTATAATATTATAATCATGTACAAAATACTAAGGACCCAAAGTCATGAATAGATCCAATGCGAAACCAGGGTTTCGCCTTTGTGGGGTGTTAAAAACTAATTGATTGCAAGTCAAAAACTATCCCAAGCACCCAAATTCGCAACGACACCACGAGTCAACTGCAGAACGAATTTTAACCAAACATGGTCTGGTTGGTGGTTTTAACCATCTTGAAATATACTAGTCAATGGGAAGGATTATCCCATATATTATGGAAAATAAAAAATGTTTGAAACCACCAACCAGTGGTTTTTGTCGTCGGATTAAATGTTCCTTCACTTCACCAAGACAGCACCAGTTCCCCACCTGATAGCTTCCAGCAAGAGATCCGAAGACAGCTGATGTCCCAGATTTTCGGTGCTACTTGATGCCTTGACAGAATGCTTCAAGTGGGGTACCAGGGTACCAGGGCCGGTTCTTTTTTGGGGACCGGGGTTGGTCGTTTGACGACGGAATCCATGAAATCTGGGACGTCTTGACATATGGGGAATAAGAACTGTTTGAAACCACCGAGCAGATGATGCAAATCAGGTGCAGGAGTGCAAGCCTTTAGATCTATTTAGATCTAGTTAGATCTATTTATATAGATCTATTTCGCCTGAACACTTTTCCTGGAACTTGAAAGCGCTCTCAATTTGGTGAGACGTGGCTTGAATGTCCTGCAAAGGCAGTGGCCTGTTCAGCAACAGAAGTAGCATATTCCATAGTTGCCATAGTTGCCATCATCGCGACCAAGATACTTCTTGCACAAGTAAGGGTTGATGTGATATCTGAGATCCGCGATGTCTGGCATATCGTCATCGAAAGGGCTGAGGGCGAGCCAATCATGCCCTTTGCCACTCGTTTGAGGCTTCACATTGGATCTCAGACAACACCAGGAATTTCGGAAACGGCTTCGTCGAAATTCCAACTCCAAAGAAGAGGGCGCTTGCCCGGCGGCCGGCCAGTCACGCATTACAGCCACAACGACAACGACATACCACATAATCAATATTGCTTCCGCACAAATGGCAGCAGCTCTGCCCTCAAAACAATTGTCAATATTAATTCCTGCTGCTTGAACAGCGAGCAACAAGATTAGGCCAGTGTACGTTTGGAACAACATATAGGCCATCATAAAGAGCTGATAATGTTGTGGGACTTGAAGCTCAATTGCAATGCTACACGTCTCCCAGGTTTCCCATGCACTCATCATTGCTGCACGGTACCGGGGAGACAGTTCTCCAGGGGATGCGGTGCCAGAACCAAGTCTGGCTGTTCATAGTGGCCGGCGATTTCATAGAAATCTATATAAACACACGATTCATATCGATTCATGAATGTCTTGGCGACAGAGTTGATAAGTGCCACGCATGTGTTATGAATTGTTATGAACATTGGCAAGCAAAGCTCCGAGCTCGAGCGCTGGATTGTTGCTCTGCTGACACAGCTGAGTTCGCTGCAAAAAAAATCGTCATGTACCGCAGGCCTGCTTGATTGCCATACACAAAGTGTCTGTGTTCACAATCTCGTTCAGTGGCTGCATTTTTGCAAAGAAGAGACCGCACGATGCTAAAACTTGTTGAGGATCATCTCTTGCCGCAGGAGCCTATATTTCACTTGAGCCAAAATGGCTGTCCATCTGACCCCATTTGGTCCAGCGTTTTGAAGAAACGGGAGTAGAAGATCTGACCCATAGCATTTGGACTGGACAATTTTGCCTGGGCCACCCGACACCCATCGCATGGCCCTAGTAGAGTCAAAGCAGCACCGGCCCAGTTTTGCGTTCAGCTGTTGGGTCAGTTTTGCCTGGACGAAACCATGAAAAATCGCAATCTCCATTGGTCCAGAGCGAGCCAACACATGGATGTCATGGAGATTTTTCAGCCAGAAGGGGGAGATAGGGGAGACTTCTGAACATTGATTAACTTCATAACAACAATGTGTCATATCATATCAAATATATCAATCAATAATGTTTCTATATGTTTCTATTAGTCACGTGATGCTTTCCAACTCCATCTAATCCCGTGTCAGGAATGCTGTGCCGAAGCTTGAGGTTTGCTCGAAAACTACTTCCAGGTGCCGCAGTTGTCGTGCTTATGTGGAACTGTTAGGTGATTTCAGGGTTTCCACAACTGTCCCTTTTTGGATTCTTTGGATCTATGACATCTGTTGTTTACCAGTTCGAACCTTGAACCGGACAGTAAGTGGAGCATGCCAAAGCATCCAAAGGTTTCGCACACTGGTTGAACTCCCATCGGTAGCAAAACGTTGCGCCAGGCAACATCGCACAACCATGGCTAGGGATGAAAAAAACGCCACACCAAACACGTTACCGTAACGGCCTGTGCTTCAAGATTGCATACAACCCCCGTTTTCTCCATGTTTTCCCACGCTCAAACGGAGGGCGGATGCACTGGGGAGATTGTTGACACGGTGGCGTGCACGTCAAAACCGTCTTCGCACGCGTTGAATCGCCTTGAAGTTTCCAAGGCGTGTTTTTTGCCAACGAGCCAACGACTTTGGGCTTCAAAAATGTCCAGCGACCTACGCCCCATGCGCTCTTCACATGGCAGTGTGATGCTGGTAAACCATGGCCTGGTCATTGAATGAGGCCATACCGTCCGCGAGAGATCAGGGGAGGCGCTGGAATTCTCACTTCAGCAAGCCGAACACATGGCAGCGAATTCATAGCAACCACTGACAAAAAGGCAAAAAGCAGCATCCTTTTGCTCAACCCTGGTAAATTGCTTTTCTATCTTTGCATAGGCATAGGGATCATTATGAAGCTATGCGCACTGATGCTCGGGTAGCTTTAGGGATACCAGATTCGCAATTTCCGGAGACCTCTCTCTCTCTCTCGAAGCAAGCTGCTAGGTCCCTAGATCAAACCCAACAGATTTGACTTGGGACTTGGACCTGCGCTGTTTCAACAAACTTGACTTGAGGAGGCGGTCTTCAGATTCAGATGGGGTCACTTTGATGAGTTCCCATCGTTGCAAGTAGCCCCGCATCCATTTGTCAAAAGCTCCTGAGCGACAACAGCTGAACGACTGCTGAAAGTTTGGAGGGGGTTGGCATCTTGGTCTTCCTCATCTATCTTGATTAAATTAATGATTAAAAGTTAAAACCCGTTGCTTGCTGCTTGACATCCAGTTGTTTCCTGGTGAAAACACCATTTTCATCCATTTATGGGTTTAAATGCCAACTATTCTGCCAGTTCTGGGCAGGATCCCAATGATACCCCTCGGCCCCTCACCCATCACATCTCGCCCAAGTGCCAATGGCAAAGGACACCGGTTGTTCGAAGACGATCATCTGAGGTGGGCCAAAGTTGAATTATCACTTGGGGTGAAGGCTACTCTCGAAATGCCCCAAAGGTTGTGGGCTTCACAAGAATGAATCCTACCATCAACTGCTGCTGGGGTATATATAAAGTAATTAAATCATACCCTCTGGTAAACTAACATAACTATGGAAAATCACCATTGTTAATAGGTAAATCAACTATAATTACATGGGTAAATCATCGTAGATTTCTTTCGGGGAAAAAATTGGGAAATGAACCCCCTCCACCCGCGAGGTAATGAGATGCTTCGGCCCGCTCGGCTTGGGGTATGCTATGCATGCTATGCTATGCCCCTCCTGAAATCCACCGAGAACGATCTGTTTCAGAAACCACCGGCTTTGCAAATCCCCAAAGATGCTCTAGGTCTTGGCCATGTCATGAGACAGTCCCTGGCCCTAAAAGAATGTCCCTGGTGGCGATTCATCTTCCTAAATTGATGTATATGCCCAAGCATGGTTGCCAAGCCTGCTATGATTCTTGATCCATTTTTCCGGCTGAACACTTGAACGAACAGAAAGGAACATGTGCAAGTGAAATGGCACAAGACACTTGGCTGATTCACATTCCCTTGGTGATTCATTCCTTAGTACCCTCTGGTTATTTCACATAGCCATGGTATAGATGGCCCTAATCGAAATAGATTAAATAGATGGTTTACCTATTAAAAAAAAAAAACACATGGTGATTTTCCACTGTCAGACTTGGCAGACTGTCATAACCAGATGGTAGCTATATAACTAACTTCATCTCACCAAAAACGGTCCCAATGTTCTGATCATCCCCATCTCACCCCTCCACAGCCTCTGTAGCCCTCTTCTTCTGTGCCACGGCCCTTGCAGTGGGACTGGGCACCTTTTTCTGCTCCTGAAGGCGAACAAGTTGCAGATGCTATAATTCTTCGGTCAGAAACTGTTGATTCAGGTTTTTTTTCCACCAGTTGCAAAATGATGTCCCTGATAAAATGACTGAGTTTTTTCCTGGCATTCATATGTTGCGGGTAGAATATGGCTAGCACAGGTTTGCACAAGGTTCTGCAGCTCGTGGAAATTCCTACCTTCCGGCCGACATAGGATATGGTTTGCTGGTGAACTACCAGAAATGAAGGATGGGAAATGATAATTCATGAGGCACATGAGAGGTCATAGTGAGGTCGTTGCAATTCATCCCCACATACTATCCCTATCACAGATTGTTAGTTGTAAATTCCCATTATATGTCCATGAATATCTCCATCAAAATCCCATGAATATGTATGCATATATATATATGTATCCGATGATCAACCCGTGGTTATTGACATTATCCCATGATATACCCATTTACATTCCATTGATATCCAACTATACCCCCAGTTAAAATCACCATGCTGTGGTGTTGATCAACTAATCAAAGAGGGATTCTCAATATTCATTAAACTCAATATAGATTGCAACAGTTGTTGCTACATATCCATGTGCATTATGGGGTGTATTTGTTGCAGTTATGATTACCCCCTTGGTACTTTAATACTCTTTAATATACCATCTGGTTATTTAACATAGCCATGGAAAATCACCATTTTTAATAGGTAAACCATCTATAAATGGGCCGTTCTACATGGCTATTTTAAATAACCAGAGGGTAGCTATCTCTCTCTCCATCGCCCTCTCCGAGAGTCACAGACTCAAGGCGAGAAAAAAAGGCCCAGCCAGCCCCCCAGAATAGCTATGGAAAGCACCATTTTTAATAGGTAAATCACCTGACTAAAGGGGCAATCTTCCATAGCACACTGTTAAATTACCAGAGCCTGGGGAGTATGGGTTGTTTCGATCCTTGCCATTGACAGCCCAAGATTTATCATGAATACCCTCTAGTAATTTAACATAACTATGGAACATCACCATGACTGATGGGAAAACTCACTATAAATGGCCATGTTCAATAGCTATGTTAAATTACCAGAGGGTAATTCCAATATATCAACATGTTTTCGTAGTTCAATCCCCATGAAATCGCCCAGAAAACCACCATTTTTTGCCCCAAAAAGTCCTCAACGATCTGCATCCGTTGGATGCCAAACTTCTCCTGGCCAGGCCAGCAGCATGTGCAGCCCAAAAAACATAGTGATAACTGATAAATGATAAAGACAAATATTATAGTAACCAGTAACATATATAAATAATAAACCAATAACAGGTAGTGATGAACAATGATAATCAATGATAATGATGATGATAATGATAATGATAATGTCACTGGTGATAATCATAGCACGAAAAGGAGCCAAAAATCGCAGTGCTCCATTTGTCTAAATCGAAATTAGCCAAAAAATCGCATTGCTCCGTTTATGAATCAGAAATTTGCCCCGGAATTGCATTCTGTCGAACTTCAGTGGAACTTCAGTGGAACTGGTGGAAACAATCATCCCACATAATTAGGTCACTACAACAATCTGTTTTTTTTTCAAAGTGATTGTCATAATAATTAGGTCACTACATTTTTAGCTTAATAATCCGACATAATTAGGTCACTACATTTTTTTTTCTCACTTAGGAGTGCAAGATCGTCATTAATAAAGGCCCGGCCGCTTCCCGATTTCCGGAGCTCACGCTGTGGGGAAAACAAGTCTCCTGCGTCTCGGCCATACGGTGCTCAATATCCTGCACCGTTGCTATCGGCTGAACAATCACCATGCTTACTGCTTCAATCATCATCGTTGCGGTCTAAATCACCATTTTTACTAGTTAAATCACCATTTTTACTTGTTAAATCACCATTTTTACTTGTTAAATCACAATTTTTACTTGTTAAATCACCATTTTTACTGGTTAAATCACCATTTTTACTAGCTAAATCGCCATTTTTCCATGTCGTGTTGGCTCCAGCGCTCCTGGCGCCGTTCTTGTTCTTCCCGATGTCTCTGCGCGCGCTCCCCGACCTCGACGAGGCGCCCCACGGGATCTTCCAAGACGTCGGCGTTGTCCATCCTGGACCGCGATTCAGCAGGAAGCCATGGAGGCCTTACCCTCTGGTTATGTCAAAATAGCTATTGAAAATGACCATAGAAATAGTGGATTTTCCCATTAAAAATGGTGGATTTTCAATAGCAAACTGTTAAATTACCAGAGGGTAAAGGCCTGAAGCCATGGGAAAATGATGAAAAATCTGAGAAATGAGTGAGAAATGTATGAAACAAGTTGGGAACTGAACGATTTTACCCAACTTGTGATGATTTCACGAGTGGAAATCATGCTTTAGTCCAACAATGATGAAATCATGAGTCAAAAATACATCTTGAACTCGGGTACTGGAATGATCCACCTAACTCCCAAAAAATGATGATTCTGTTCGAATGATCATTACAAATTTGAGGGTCAAGACTCAAAACATCTCCAAACCACCTTTCCAATCCTTTCCAGGTGTTTTTCTTGCTCCAACACCCTCTGGATCCCTCTGGTAATCAAGAATAGCCATTGAAAATAGCTATTCTTGAGATGTAAGTCATCTAGAAACAGTTTTTTTCTGCATATCTATGTTAAACATTGCTATTTCTAAATAAGGAACTATACATATAGGATTATTCATCGGCCTGAAAAAACCATAGGGGATCCATGTCGGGAGTGTTCGCAACCTCGTGCGGTCGAGGCACATGAAGACCATGTCGGCCCCCGCATCGGATTTTCTCACGTCTCGGTGCACGTCAGTGGTTGTCGGCCTAAAAAATAGATGTCTACTAGACATGAGTCCTTGGACTCCAAGGACAAAAGCGGTTGTTTTTTGAATGTTTTTGTTGGGGTCGCCTCATTTTGTCCAATTCCAGGTTGGTCATCAGAACTCAACTTCCAAGTGGACATCCCAATGGAAACCTGGAACCGCAGGTAAATCCCCAACAGTCCAGGATAGTGTCCTCCCTTGGGTGTTTAATTATTAATCCTAGATTTCCCTCTGGTAAATTGCACATAGCTATCGAAAATGGTCCGTTTATAGATAATTTACCACATGGATTTCTAGTTTTCCGTAGCTATGTGAAACTACAAAAAGCTAATTAATTCCCACTAAATATTCCCTTTAAATCCTATTAGATTCCATGAAATCCTATGAAATCCCATGAAATCCTACGGTTTTTTTCGGGTGAAAATCCATCCCCAACGGCCCAACTCCAACTCAACGAACCGCGCAACTCTTCGGACGAGTTCGATTGTTCGAACCATCATCGATCTTCAGCACATGCCGCACCTCCTTTCCACAGGGCCACAGGGCCACGCCGGTCGCCAAGGGCTACCATATTTTTTTCGGACAGGATAGGATAGATGGATAGCCAGATAGCTAGCCAGGGCTACCCTGCAACCTAATTTTTTTGGGGGGGACTTTCAGCATGTGAAATATTCCTCATGGCTAGCTCAGCTCAGCGTTCAGCGCACCGTGGTTTCTGAGGAGCGTGTCCATCCCTCCAGCCGATCCGCGCGCAAGGCCTGAAGGTCTTGGCTTGACCAAAAAATTAGGACCTAAAATCTTCAAGCCATGTGGGTAAATGTCCATCATATTATAATGCCAAATTTGTTTTTCTATGTATGAATTATATGATTTTACATGATGAATACCATTTTTGTAATCAAATAATGTTTATATATAGTTGATTGATTTTTATGTATATATGTATCGCATCTTATCAGTGGGTAAATTAGCGTCATATTTCATCACAGTTCTAAAAAAGTGACATTTTGTGTTGCATCACAAACAATCGGGTTTTCCACTAGTCTTGGAACAATAGCACTGTTTGGTGTTGATATGGACATTTCATAGTGATACCGTTGAACATGATGGATGTGATATGATGTGATGGCATCAAGCGACCAATTCTGGGCAAAATCCTCCATGTTGTTGGATTCATCACCCTTTCTTGCGATATCGTCAATGGTTCACATGGGACTCCCCTCCGGGCCCTTTTAGTCACGTCTCAATCCCCTCAATAGTATTGACATTCCAAGGGAGCAAGCTGAACAAATCGGAAGAGTAAATCTACCAACATTTACCAACAGGTACCTTACCTTTTACTACATTTATCAATTTAATCAATGAAGATCAACATTTACCAACATCTATGATCAGCACTAATCTATCAACATTTTACTATTCATATGGGGATGGGTCAAAACCCTGGTACCTAGTGAACCCCAAAATAGCTGGTAAATGGATGTTCATCCCACTAAAAATGGTATTAATAGGTATTGACCCATACCCATATCTGATTCATATGCATTCATCTAACATTTCCCCATGGGAGCTGATTTAATCAGCGTCGCCGAGGCTCCCTGGTGCAGGCATCCTCAGCATTGGTGATCTCCTTGAGCTGGTCGTACAAGGTCTTTCTCCTGACAGGCCATAGACGTCGCAAGCGCTGCTGGTTGCTGTGATTTCGCAAAGCCCCCCGTTTTGCTGACTATCTCGCGATGTTGCTGAAACCAGTATGATACAGTACATGAGTAATGAAAACAGACACCGGCATCGCAAGTCATCGAACATCATTCGATCTGCAGATCGATTTGAAGAAAGACATAGAAAGACATGGAGACATCCGACATAAAGCCTTGGGCAGTATCGAACTGCAGATTCACCACATAATCTCCTTTTGGTAAAAATAGAGGGGCCGGGAGCTGGCTAATCCCATCTATCATCAAACAAACCTGTTGTTAAAGGGATAGTTTCAAACCCCTCTTTTTTCATCATTCAACCAATGGGAAAAGGACATCTATGGCCATAGAAATAGTTGATTTACCCAGCTATAACATGGTAATTGTTCCATCGTTTTTTTTGTAAATGTTTACCAGAGGGTATATTAATCAGTTTATTAATATACTGATTGGTGGTGCAAAAACCATCTTGAAAAATATGAAAGTCAGTTGGGATTCTCATCCCTATTTTTTTGTGGAAAATAAAAATGTTGCAAACCACCAACCAGTATATTTTTAAAGCACGTCTACATAATATACATATACCGTATCATATATGATCTATGTATATGTAGATGTATATATTAGGTAGAAAGTCTTGGGGCCCTACTTGGATCACTTAAATATTCATTAGTGGCTAGATAGCGGCTGATAAGCGCAATTAAAATTTCATGTGTGTGTGTGGGGGTTATCCAAAATTATGGTACCCGAAAACTGCCCTTACGCCGCACTTTCGCGAACCTTTCGCGCCCTTTCGCGCCCCAGCAGAATCGGGACATATATATATATATATATCTTATATCACATATATATATATCTTATATCATATCCGTATTTCATATAATTGATAGGTGTGCTAAAGCCAGCACTTCACTCTAGGTTTGTGTTGATTGCAGGGTAAAGATGGTCAAGTGACATCTCGCAAGCTCGGAAAGTCGTTCGGTTCACGAAAAGGACAAAAGCAATTCGGGAAGGTCCCATGGCTTCCCTCATGTTTGAAAAAATGTCTGAAAACCTGTTTTCCTATTGCCAGAGTTTTTTGTTGTAGCTATGTCAACCCCTCGCATCAACACTCGCTACAATCTCAGACCAGACCTGTAGGGGTTGTTCTTGGCTCGCATGCGATGGGCAACCACAGGATTCAAGAACTCGCCCTGAATATTCACCAAACGTTCCCGGTGGCCGCGCTCCTCTCCTCAGCTTGCATCATCTACTTCCCACAAGAAGGGCCACTGGTAAACCCTTCCATGATCGAGGTTCATAACTCCAATTTTGACAAGGCATGACTTCGGAGAAATGGTCGCCGAATTGGTATTTCCCCCATGGTTAGGATCCTCTTTTCTTCCCAAAAAAAACTACCCCCCATCCCCAACCAAATGTCACCACACAAATTTTCCAGCACCTTTCCACCATAATTGTCTTCTCTTCCACCATGTCTTCATCATGTTCCTCATCTTCCACCACATTATTTCCAGCATCTTTCCCCCATTCTCCCATATTCTCCCCATATTCTCCCCATATTTTCCCATGTTTCCTAGCATTTTTCTCATTTTTCCTAGCATTTTCCACCCCCAAACCCCCCCTGCACCGCATCCAGGGCGACCCAAGGCTCGGTTGGCCGCCACCCAGCGGCCGTAGGGATCCTGGCGCTTCAGCTGTCGATCAAAGGCCTCGAAGTCGCTGGCATCCGAGAAGGCGTCATCGTCCAGGCCGCCTGGGTCGATCAGTTTGTTGAGTTACTGCACTTCTTTGTGTACTTAAGGAATTTTAAGGAAATTTAATGATTTTTTGGAATTTTTAGGAATTTTAAAGAATCTTTAGGAATTTAAGGAATTTTAAGGAATTTAATGATTCTTTAGGATTCTTAAAGGATTTTACGGAATTTGAAAGTTATTTTTAGGCATTTTAAGCAATTTGAAGGAATGTTAAGGAATTTTCAGGAATTTGAAAATTATTAAGATTTTTAGTAATTTTAGGAAATGTTTAAGGAAGTTTTAAGAAGTTTAAATAATTTTAAGGATTTTTTTAAGGAATTTAAATGATTTTTTAGGTTTTTTTTAAGATTTGTTAATTAGATAAAAATAAAAATTTTGTTTTAAGGGTTTTTTAAGGAATTTGAAAGAATTTGAGAATGTGCTTAACGATCTTTAAGGAATTTTGAAGAATGTTAAAGAATTAAAAAAAATAAGGAATGTTAAAGAAATCTTAAGAAAATTTAAGGAAATTGAAGGAATTGTAAAAAAAAACGGTTTTTTTCGCACTTTTTAGGAATGTTGAAACATATAAGGAAATTTGAAGGATTTTTGAAAGATTTTCAAAATTTGTTTAAGGTACTTTATTTTTTTTAAGTTTTTTTTGCAGCTTAAGGAATTTTCAGGAATGTTAAGGAATTTTCAGGATTTTTGTTTTTTTTAAAGGATGTTTAAAGAATTTTGATTTTTTGCAAGATTTGTTTAAGAATTTTAAGGAATGAGAAAGAATTTTACGGAAATTTCACGTTTTATGGAAATTTAAAGAATTGTTGATGAAATTTAAGGAATTTGAAAGATTTTTTGGGAATGTTAAGGTTTTTTTTTGAATGTTCAATGATTCTTAAGGAATCTGAAAAAAATATGAATTTTAAGCAAATTGAAGGAATTTTGGGGAATGTTAAAGAATTTCACAGAATTTTAATGATTTTTTACGAGTTTTAAGAAATTTTAATTGATTATAGATCTATCTATCTATCTATCTATCTTTCTTTCTATCGATCTATCTATCTATCTTTCTATCTATCTATCTGTCTATCTATCTATCTATCTTTCTTTCTTTCTTTCTATCGTTCTATCTTTCTATCTATCTATCTATCTATATATCTATCTATCTATCTATCTGTCTGTCTGTCTGTCTGTCTGTCTGTCTGTCTATCTATCTATCTATCTATCTATCTATCTATCATCTTTCTATCTGTACTATGATGTACTATCATGTAATATGATGTAATATGATGTAATATGATGTACTATGATGTACTATGATGTACTTAGAGGTATGTATTGTACAATTTGTACAATATAGATCATGATATGATATATCTGTGTGTCATTTATTTACCATCTGGTTATTTAACATAGCCATGAAAAATCCCAACCATAAATGGACCAATAAATGGAGGTTTCTAGCTGGGAAAATCAACCATTTTCCATGGCTATGTTAAATAACCAGAGGGTATAGAAAATTAAATCCCATTAAATCCCATTAAATCCCATTAAATCCCATTAAACCACCATAAAATCCCATGGTTTTCCCATGGAAAATCACCATTCAAGTATTGAGCATCTTTGGAAGTGGCCTTTAGGAAATGGAGCGCCGACGCTTCGTGGTCGGCCGCGGCCGCGGCTGCGGTCCTGCGGTCCGGGTTGATGCGGTCCGGAAAGGCAACGAGTTCACCGGGGAAAAAATGGAGTGGAACCGATTTTGAACCAAGAAAATGGGGATTTCACCACCAAAAATATGAAAAAAGTGGGAAAAAAATGTGTTTTTGTTTTAAGCCAAAATTGTTTTCGTCATGTTTTTGTCAACCTCTTGCCGATGATGTCCCAAGTTGCGTTGCTAAAAGCCAGATTCTCGCTAAATACACCCTTCAGGATGGCTTGACAACAAAATGACGACCCCATGATACCCCATGCAACTGCCTCATCAATGGGGGTTTAACATGGTTTACCCTCTGGTTATGTCAAAATAGCTATTGAAAATTGCCATTTATAGTGAGTTTTCCCATTAAAAATGGTGATTTTCCATAGCTATGTTGACATAACCAGAGGGTAACTAGACTCTAGAGATCAACCACAGGCCTTTTTCTTTGTCTTGGTGGGCACCGACTGGGGTCGCATCATGCTGGAGCCAAAGGCTGGGAAGCGGCAGAAACGGATTCTTGGATCCTGTGGAGTGACACTCCATGGCTTCCCAAACGGATGTGCAAACAATGCATAATTCTTGTTAGTGTACCTGATAATGTTGATGAATGTTGATGAATGTTGGGATGTGCATTTCTAGATTCTCTTGTAATGACTTAAGACTTTGAGGAGCTTTCTTCTTAGTGTATCTTACTCTTTGTATGAGTGATACAGGTCCCCCACACTGCGGGTGGCCGCTGTGCTGCACACACCAGGGATCCAGCAGCTGATTTCCGCGGTCGCCGTCAAAGTTCAGCCAACTTTGTGACTGAGAACATGTCCCGCCAGTAATGTGGTTAAAACAATGTCACCGGCACCATCCCCCAGTCATCACTATTAATAGTGGGTGGTATAAACCACCATCAGAAATGGGGTGGTTAAAATGCCTTTGTTTTACCCACATTTTTCACAACACATGGCCGGAAAATCCCCATAAAAGCAGGTGATCTCCGGCAACTCCTCAGGGCTTTCCCAACCAGTTTTCTCATGTGGACTTTCCAAATATCCTCTGGTAAACAAACAGTTTGCTGTTGAAAATGGCCCAGTCGAAATAGTTGATTTATGTTGATTTACCGTTCTTAAAAATTGTGATGTTCCAGTTCGTTATGTAACAGTTTACCAGGCCGGGTACATTCACCGGAGAAGGCAAACATAGGCAAACATAGGCAAACTCCGCCCAGGTGCAGCAAAAGTTCCTTCAAATGTCTGGCCTTTCACTTCCGAAGCACCAAGCCTTTACTGGCCTGACCACTCGTCTGGATCCCAAATGATCCGAAAATCCAGTGTGGATCCTGAAACAGATCCTGTTTCAAATGCGGCTCATTTGGGTTCCAGGTATATTCTTAAAAATAAATCATCACCACGACCCATCCACCCATCCATCCACCATCATCCACCCATCAATTCCTCACAGCCGTGATCTCGTTTCAGAGACAGGGAAGGTGAGCCAGGTCCTTCCCATGGCACTCGGCAGCCCGGTGGTCATGCTCAGTGCGTTGTGCTGCCGGAAGCCGGGCGGCGGCGCGGTGTAGGAGCGCGCCATGCTTTGGAGGACCGAGAACCTGGGCTGATTTTGGGGTGATTTCCGGTACGAGACTGCTGTCGAAAAAAAGGAGGCTAAATGAAAGCTAAAGATCAAAAAAAAGTTGGTCTCGGTCTTGGCATCTTGGTTTTGATATTTCTTTCTCTTGTCATCTGTTTCTCTTCACATCTCTTTTCTTTGGCATCCCTTTCTCTTGGCATCTCTTTCTATTGACATCTCTTTCCCGTGACACCTCTTTCCTGTGACATCTCTTTCTATTGACATCTCTTTCCATTCACAGGTCTTGCTCCTCATCGCTCTTTTCATATCTGCTGTGCCTCTTTTGTTGTCTGCTTTTCTCCCCTCTGCTCTGCTCTAGTCTTCTCCTCTATCCCCGTCTCTACCTACCGTTTCTTCACTCCACTCTTCTCTACTCTACTCTCTTCTACTCAACCCTACTCTATTCTTCTCTCTTTTTCTCTGCTCTCCTCTTTTCCGCTCTACCCTTCTCTCTTTGATCAAGTTGCTGGTTAAAAATCGGAGGCCATTCTTCCACCCATGAACCCAAAAATTAAACCCCATCAAATTTCTAAATCGCCATTTCTGCCCTTTCTGCCGGTGAAAACCACCGCTTTTTGCCGCTTCCAACGTTGCATCACCAGGCCCAAGCCACGCGCTGCGAAAGGAGCTCCGCCGGAGGTCCAGCTCCAGAGACTCCGGCAGGTTCTGCAAATCCTGGACGTGGTCCTTGTATCATGCCTGTACATGTCGTTTCAAGTGGCGTTTAAAATCAAAAACAAATTATATAAACGTATAAGTACAAATATAAATACAATAAATATAAACGATTATCTGTATATATATATATACACAGTCAGAATATATATATACAGTATTATACAGTATGTATATGCACGTCCATGGCCCTTTTTTGGCTCCTTCTCTCGAACCACATAGACCCGAAGTTGCTGACGGGAGGTCGTGGTACGGTCGTTGACCTGGGCTGGTCGTGGTTCTGCACCATTTTAAAGGGAAACGGGCGCCACATATCCTCTGGTAAACCATGGGAAAAACCATGGGAAATCACCGTTTTTCTATGGGAAAACCATGGGAAAATGGTGATTGATATGGAACATCTACATTTTTAATGGGTAAATCAACTATAAATTTACAAATGGCCAAGTTCAATAGCTGTGTTAGTTTACTAGAGGGTATCCAAGTGAGCAATGGCCATGACCCTTGATTTTCAGATCCCCAACTTCATCTGCCCATCCTCACCCAGACACCAAGCCATAAAGGAACTCCACCACGTTCACCGGGTTGCCACAGGCCGCAGCCACGTGGCCATAGCTACAAGTGGCTTCCATCAGGTGGGCGTTGATGTTGGCCATCACCAACCTTGACACAGCCATGGCACTTCCAAGTCACCCCCGTGCCATGATGGCAACGTGCCCCAAAACACGCCAAAAGCATAGAATATCTCTTAAAACCAGCCCATCGATGGGTATGTCTGAAGATGGGGTGGTATATCTAATGTCCATCAATAGTGGGACATATATGACATATGACCATTAAAAAAAAAAACGCTTTAGAGGCCTCTAGTCAGCTAGATGTCAGTCATACGAATGGACATCGGCACGACTTGGGCACCGAGCCAGCCATCACCACCCAACTCCAAGAGGGGCGCTGCTGGCACCGCCTTTTCGGCTGCTTGGCTCACCAAGTCCACCATCTGCTCCTCGCTGAACGGAGCCAACGGACCGTTGCATGTTTTTGGGGCCGGTGCAATGTGATGTTTGTTGGTAGCTGAAACTCTTCAAAGCTTTCAAACTTTAGGGGGGTCTGTAATTTCAAATGTGTTCAACCTTACGCAAGCAGTATCTTTTGTCTCTAAACAGCATGAGCACCCGAATTTCTGGCAACTGATGGCAATTGTTCATCGGGAAAATGATAGGGCACAACCCGCAACCCAGGGAAGATTCTACCAATCCACTGTTGGGCTGCTTTAACTTTTGCCAAAGGATTTCAAAGGCTGTAACATCAACCACAGATGTAAAGAACCCCACTTAACCCCACTTTACAAATAGAGGTGGTCCCCAAAAATGGTAACAAAATCGAATCGTAAATGCTCACTGCTCCCCCCTTACCAGGAAACTGGGTGTTTCTGAAGCCTGAGTCAACATTTTGCATTTGCAGAATCCACAGTGTAGATAAAGATGCCGGCAAGCGGCAGCAAAGACATCAGTGGTTGTCACCCTTGGGTGGCCCTGACCATATTCAGCTATGTGAATTCACGGCAGGTTCTTATAGTTGGGTTACAATGATAGGTTTCATGACCAATGGCAAGGACCAAATTGTTAAGTTATTTCTCTAGACGTTTCATGAAGCTACTTTCCTGCAGTCCCCTATCCTGTCTAGAATGAATCCCAAGGACTAAAAGACAAATTCCTGCCTACTTCACAGATGTTCATTGGGATGTTTTGAGCTGACGGATTTTTGTTTCAGGCTTTTCTGGCAATGTCCGTATGCCGACTCCTGTTGAAGATATTCTCCCATTGGCGGTCCATGCTGATTCGAAAATAATCCTTGTTTCAACGCACCCAAACCATCCCTATATCATCACTACTTGGATCTACTTGGGCTATCGTTTTCCCTTGTTCCTTCGCTAAAGCCCATTCTTTTCGCCCACCCTGCGGGTTTCAGCAGATTCTATGCACAAATCTGAAAATCCCATGTACAATTGGACTGTAACCCCCACCCCCGACCAACAACTCCTTTTAGTGGGTACATCCCAGTTTTGCTGGATTAAAAGGTTTAAGACCTCCAAACTTGGGTGCCCAAGTACCCCAACGCACCAATCAACCAACAACTCCCAGGCATCGTTGTCAAACATCAGCGACCGCAAGGTGCGGGTGAAGAGCGTCTGCACCGAGATGGTGGTGGAGGCATCCGCACCGCGCTTCAAGCCATCCACGTTCACCTGGGAGCTGCGATGCGAGCCATGAAAGGCAGTTCCAGGGGGAGCACATCTATACTGCCATTGTGCTGGGGGCGAAAAAATATAAAAAATCGGTGAAAATATGGACATTTTGATGGTTCAAAAAATGGAGGTTAAACCAGCTGGAATCATTGTCAGAAATGGGAGCAATTGCATGCAATTGCTATATAAGTGAGAATGATACATGTATCTTCACTACGGTGGGTTATGACCTGAGAAAAAAACAAACCCGGAGACCATGGTGCTGCAGTATCCTGCGCCCAAGCAGCCAAAAGGAAGGTACAGAGTTCCATAAAGTGTCGATCGCGCACAGCTTTTGCGGCTTGCGAGGCTTGCCACTGCCACTGTCGCCGTTGCCATAAGGCATACAACAGCCCTGCGACTAGGTCTTAAGGTCCGACAGCAATCTTCGATGGGAATTTGGTGAAAGTGAGCAAAGTATATGAGATATGTATAGAGATGTTGAGATCACTGGCCAAGAAATCACATGCTTAAGATACAGTTGTGATCAATTTAGTTGGACTGTAAGCCCAAAACCACCGGCTTCTCTGAAAATGTGCGGATCACTGATGCGATCCGCCTTCCACCATGGCATGTCTAGAACTGACCATACCCAAAAAATGAATCTTGAACGAGAAAATGATCATATATCTGTCATGACTGTTGGCCGGGCTAAGTGGTGAAGTAAAGCTGGAAAACGTTAGTGCCATGGACCATTCCACTCTAAAATTCACCATGATCATCTCAATTCTGAACACATTCGAAAATCATATAGCTAACGTCCTAACGATTCCAAACCACCTCACCCTGGATGTTGAGCCAAAACCCCACCACTTCCAGGCCGTTTGGTCGCCTGCCACGGGCGCCACTTCGCGGTACCTCCTCAGCTGGTCACGGAGCAGCCGCGCCAGCGCCACCAGGCGCTGCCATTTGGACGGCGCCGGCGTCGCGGCGGCCACGGCAGCTACGGCGGCCACGGGGCTTGGTGAGGCAGACATCGGGCCACCGGCCGGGCAAGGCCAGGGCCAGGCTTGGCCAAGTGGGGAGTGTTGAAAATAAACGTCTCAGTATGAGTTGATAACTGCTATAACTAGCAGGTCTGTATGATCTGCTGGGTTGCATCTCAAGCCACTACTGGAAGTGTACAAATTGAGGTACTGTAGGCATCTGTAGGCATCCAGCCGGAATGAGGATAGCACCGATTTTTCTGGATGATCCATGGGGCTTCCAGTTGGCCTCGGGTAGTCAGAATATAAAATCTTAAACACAGGAAGCTGCTGAAAATGCAAGATGGGGCGAGATTCCATCCACTTCAGAATGAAGACCTATCCAAATGGATATGCACATACAATTGTAGTATATGTTTGTGGTGCGTGTGCATAAACCATCGCATTTTGGTAGCTGTTTTCCACCTTGCAAGTGGAGTTTGCTGTTTGCAGCTCACAAGTCGCAGGTTGCGAGGGACCTTGCCAAATGCCCTCCAGCATCAAATCACAAGTTCACGATGGATACCTCCCGGTATTCAACATAGCTATGGAAAATTGCTCATTTATAGATTCATAATTACCATCAAAATTTCTAACTATATATCATATATCCATAACTATGGTAAATGACCAAAGGTACTCTCCCTGACTATCGTAGCCAAGATTTGCTACGGTCCCCGTTGCTAGGGGCAAATCAACTCATCATCTCTCCTTGAATCCTCCTCTTTAGCTGGGGGCCAAACCACGGCAAAACCGCGGTTTCAGCACTGACGCGGAGTTTCGAATGGTGAGACCACCAGATTTACAGGTTGACACCCTTTACATCCCACTGTGTCCCAGTTGTGTACCATTTATCATCACTACAACACTGTGGTTCTTTTCAAAAGGACGGGTGCCCCACGGTGCCCCACGGTTGTTACGAAAGCAGTCGGAAAAGATTGACGCGACACACGTCGAAAACACGGCCAGAAACAAGGGGGAAACTGGGTAGATCGGGTAGATCAAGAGGCAGCATACTGTAGACCCACAATTTACCCCCCTTGTGGCTATCAGTTACCTTTTCATGGTTTGGAGCAAGCCGCGCCTTTTTCCAAGTCGTCTTCACTCGCATTCCTCGCGTGGTGCGAAGGAGTTGTGCTGGGTCCTCTCACATGGTGCGAGGGAGAAATTGCACGTTGTTCCTCTCTGGTGGAAAGAACGGATCCTATCGCGAGGTGCGAAGGAACTGATGTTCCACAAAATCTAGAAGGTTGTCGAAGGTTGTCACCATGAGCAGTGGCAAGTGCGGCAAGTGCTAAGCAGCCAAGTGGGACAAATCAAAAACTCGAATGAGTCACACCAGGTCAACATGTCGATTTGAGTCCATGGCTTTGTTCCTGGTGATGTTCAGAGGTAACCAACTTAAATTTGAGATAACATCTGAAATTTCATGAAATGAATCTTATCCGGATGCATTCTATAACAGGCCTACTGGGCCTACCAAGGTTTCATGATGATCCGAAAGTATGTTTCTGGAAGCTGTACCTGTCCAAGTTGTCAACAGAATCATTCACAGTTCCACTCAGATCAGCTGCCATGTGCCGCTCACACTGCTGCTGGATTTTACAGGGTGCCTCCTAAATAGAAAACAGCCGGAAAGGAAGATTACCCTCCGACAATCTAAGCTGGCAATGGGTTCAATGGGCTCATAGATGAAATATGTGTATTAAGAATGGATATTTTTTCCCTTGCCATGTTTTATTCCCGGGCCCCACGCCGGCCCCTGATTCTTAGAAGCACCCCTCGATGCACGGTCGATGTATGCACAAACCTTTGGCAGGCACTTGCCATGGAAACTACTTGGCTCGACAGGCTACTTAGCAATGGCTTCCATGGCTTCCCTTTGGCATTGGCTTTGAATCCAAGCGGTTTCCGACATCCGCATGGGCGCCCTCCACCTTCCAAGGCGGGTCAAAAAAAGGCGAGGCCAGTCATGTTTCACATGATGCCATCCCACTGCGACGTGCTCGCCTACCGCGCTATCCTCTCACAGGAAGCGCAGTGAAACCTCTTATGACTCGAAGCTCTGAGTCATGAAACGGGCCAGGTTGCAGCACATGGGGCCCCAACCCGACGGTTCAAACCTGTTTTTTTTTGTTTCTTGGCTCTCTGATGCTGGGGATGTTTCAACAAAAATCTCGCTTGCATGTAACACCCACCCCTTGGATGAAAGCTCTTGCCTTTTTTCACCAAACCCATCCGAAACCGCATCTTTTGGCCCATCCCCAGCTAGCCTCAGCTCATTTGTTCAAAAAAGGGAGCCTAGAACTCACTGTGAGTTCTCCACATCTTGGATCACTTATCATCACTTCTCATTGTCACATCATCTTCCGTCACAAGTGGGCCTTACTGTTCTGCTCCGGTGACGCTGTGTTGAGCTCCGGAGTGCTTTGTGGACTCATCGTGGGCACCGGATCCTCGATCTCAGCTGTCGTGGCCACCGCATCCACTGAGGGCTCCACGGGTGCCTTGTCGGGTGCCTTGGCGGCCTTGGCGGCGCCCGCCTCCATGATTTCCAAGGCTTCGGGGGTGGCACCCTTGGGGTCCAACGGAAGGGTGACCTGAGGAAATTCACGAGGTTTTGAAGTGATGGGAGAGGAGGTTATGACATTTTATGACGGTACTTAGAAACCCCTGATACATGTTGGCAGTTGTTGTTCCAAATTTTCTAGGCTGAACCTTGAATGAAATCGAAGAGTGCGCATTTTCCATTGCTGTTTGTTCCAACACGACGACAACCCCCGACGGAACCGGTGCCTTCTCGGGCGTAGGCGCTCCACGCCAACGCCGGGGCGACTCGGACCAGAAGAAGAAGGAACGGTTCGGCGGTTTATCCTCCAGGCCCTGGGCCTGCCAGAGTTTGAATGGCAAGCCCCAAGAGACCTTCCCTTCCAACCTGCAACCCCCGGGCCTTGATGTGGCTGTTCAGCACATAGCGGAAAACAAATGGTGCAAAGACGGTGGCCCAAAGCAGGGCCCGAATCACCACCGAAAACATCTCCTCATCCAACATGTTCGAGGCAGCGGCCATCTGAGCAATCAGGTACCTGGGCAACAGTGGTGGGTGATGACTACCTCACTACCAGTTGCAGATTGCAGATGTGGGATTAGAATGGAATCGAATATTCCACGCACCAAACTTACAGCCAAGAAGCTACATTCCAGTTCACTTTGATTACAGTACCAACCCCCTCCCTCACTTATCCATCAAGTCCCAAGCAAATCCCCACAACAACTGGCCTGGGCTTGGAATAATGTCTGCACTAAACAAATTGCTGGCAATGTCATCTGTGATTCTTTCATATATCCACCTTGTGCCTTTGTATTAATGTAGAAAAGATATATAAATATAAATACATATTATATATATACATGTACATGTGTGCATAGGGAGAAAGAGAGAGATAAAGAGATAGACAGACAGACAGACAGACAGACAGACAGCCAGCCAGCCAGACAGACAGACAGACAGACAGACAGACAAACAGACAAACAGACAAACAGATAGATAAGATAGATAAGATAGATAAGATAGATAAGATAGATAAGATAGATAAGATAGATAAGATAAGACCAAATAAGATCAGATCAGAATAGATTAGATCTCGATTTAGATTTAGATTTGAATTTCATTAGATTAGACAGATGGATAGATATCGATATACATACACAGTTATATAGTTAGCCCTCCACCTTATCTCCATCTACGACCTTTCCAGGATTAGTGGCGCAAACTCGGCGCGCCCCACCATGGCCCAGCCGATGACCCAACGTGCATCGCCCATGAAGAGGGCGCAGAAAACCTTCGTTAGGATGCAAGGGCCGATGCCCATGATGGATCCTGGCGTGGCACATCGATTCGCACGTGGCACGCACGCATCAGATGCATCGGCTTCTCAGATGCTTATCAGATGCATGTGTGTGTGTGTATTTCTCTGCGTGTGCTGGCGAAAAAAATTCCTGATTGTGCACATTTGGCATGTGCGCAATGTGCGTGTGCACCACGAAACTATACGAAACTGTTCGTGACTGTACATCCCACCCCACCATCGTGGTCCTTTCCAAAGAGCTTCCACCGAGAGGAGCTTGGAGATCGGAATCGAGAATGCAACGGTGCACGCAAAAAAGATCCTCCCAGCGTTGGCGGACCACCCCAGATGGGACAGCGGCAGTGACTTGCGATCACCAGTGTTTTTTAACCAGTTGCGATTCTCTTTTGAGCAGCCGAGAAAGTTGCATGTTGAGGCAACTTTAGATGTCTGGTGAACTGCCTGCAGATCGTTTCCTGCTATTCATCAGCAACCATCAGCAACCATCAACCAATAACCGTTATATCTGACTACTAAGAATCAACCAACATCAACCAGTTTTTCATAACCCATCAGCCAACCGTTGTGTCATTCGTTGATTTTTAAAAAAAAAAGCATCAGCCTCTCTGATTTGTCATTAACCAGTATATAAAAATCGCGAATCAGCCACTAATCACCTAATCACCACTACAAACCATAAATAGATATTTAAATAGTGTTCACCATTTTCAATGATTGACCACGGCATTGACCATATAACCACCAACCCTCCAGTAAACATACTGGTAAAGCTATGGAAAATCCCGCTTATGTTTCGCTCATGTCCTGCAAAAAAAAAAAAACATGGATTTCCATGGGATCTCCTGATCATCCAAGATGTGACCCGCTTGGTCTGCCGTTGCCACACGTGGTGTGCATGGTGCGCCGGTTGCAAACACGCGAAGGACATGCCGGCGATGAAGCAGCCCCACAAATGGGTGCCCAAGAAGTGGGTGATGCTGGCATATGCCAACAAAAGCAGAAACATTAACAGGAAAAGGACCTGGAGCTGGAAGATGCTGGAAGATGCTGGAGGATGATGGAGGATGATGGATGCTGGATGCGTTTTTTGTTTTTGTGAAGATGGCTTAGACAAGAAAGAAATTTGTCAAATGACCATTGAAACCGGCCATCTTTTGATGATTTCGACAGAATTCCGGTGTCAAGAGGTGAACCTCAAGGGAGGGAGAAATGAACATCTTTGAAACCACCAGTCACCAGCTCCCTTCGCCCCGATAGCGGCACTTTAGGCACCTCATCTCTACGTGCCACCTTGACACCCTCAATCTCCGGAATCTTGGGCAGTAGATAGCCTCAAACAAGGAAACAAGGCAGCATCTCGACCCAAAAAACCTTCCAGTCATAAGTCAAAAAGGGGTGGACCATAGGAGTTGGTGGTTCAATCAAGGGCTAAGGAGCACAAATTGCGTTTTAATAACAGACTAACCGTCAAAATAAATGTTTGATGGTGGGTCCAAATTTTGGCAAGCCCCAAGAATGAACAATGCCCAAATTCACCAGAAATTGATGATATATGTAAACGATCCGAATTATATAGGCCTATCGTTGGGTTTACCAAAAAAATAAAATGATTATTGTATGTGTGGCGGCTTCGTACAGGCGCGGCCCAATACAGGCGCGGCCCATCTAGGGATTGCTTCACAAGTTTTGGCCCCCATCCACGCGGATGACTCTAGACTCTTGGTTTGGAAAATGAGATAACTGCCCCAAGCATAGCCCAAAAAGCAAGTAGATGCAGGGTCAGTGCAAATATTTGCTACCCATCATTTGGCGGAGTTTGCAGCCCAGTTGCACGGTGCTACAAGCCACGCACAAACCATTTCTACACTACCTTCAGTTGGATTGCCCTGATTATGCTATAATTACAAGTTTTGGTCCTTAAGCCTTGTTGTTTTCCTTACACCCCATCTTCCCCGTTGTGGTTGTGGCACAAACCCCATACTCAATCCACATCGCCATGTCCGTTATCGTTCCGAGACGCCATTGATGAATCTGGGCCAAAACTTCATCGCCGCATACATGGCCAACAACATGATCACCACCCCGACGCAGGGGTTCACCACCACTTGCACCACATCGAATTCTCCGCCCAGAGAAAAAAGCACATTGAAGAGCACCTGAAGCAACCGGTGATGTAACGATGATGTAATGATAATGGTTATATAAGAGGAATATAATGGAAAAAAAACTCAATACAATATGTGTAATTATATTTATGTGCATGTATAAGTCTATATGTATGTATGTATGTATGTATGTATGTATGTATGTATGTATGTATGTATGTATGGTTTGGATAGGTTATATGCGATAGAATGGTAATATAATGGGATATAAGTGTATATATATACTATGTATATAATAATAATGCGGTAAATATAATGGGATGTAATGTATAAGCAGCAATATGATAAGTAAATATGGTAAACCTGGTAAACCCAATGATAAACCTCCCAGTAACCAACCATTTGGGGGTCATGCTAATATCCACCCAAATAAGGTAGACTCAAGAAGCCAAAGTTTGGGGAGTTGAGGGTGTTTTATTGTTATGCCGCTACCCCAGCTCAGAGCTGAAACCTTTATGAGATATTCCTCCATGTTACTATTTGGACAGGGTATCTGGGGCGGAAACCCGAGCAGAAAGCTGGATTCGCCGCGTGTTGCTATTGCGAATTGTGGAACTTTGACCATCATTGGAGGCAGGGCGATCGTGAGTAGTGGGCCCAATGAGGTCTCAGCACTGTAGAGGACAACGGGATAGCATCAGGAATATCAACAACCAGTGTTCCCCAAGAAGGTTGAAAAAAGTTCCTCCTGCTATTTTGATCGCGATTTTGTGATTTACGCTTCGATCTTTTTTGATCCCTGGAATAATTTTGAGCACCCAAAACTGCCGCAGCAACTCAAAGTCCGAATGGCGCCTGTCTGGGTGAATGGGTGACAATTCACTAATTTGAGCTGATGAAGGCTGGAAAAGCTTTGAAACTTTTGGCGTTTCATCACTTCTCAACTCTATTCTGTCACCTTTCGATGCTTCTCCCATAGGAGCGACCCTAACCCAAACATAACTTTGAAAAATCTTCTCCAAGTAGCACATCTTTGGAACACTCTTATTATATAACTCTGCTCGTAGATGGCTCGTTTGACAATATGGATACCCTGGATACCCATTTTTGACCACCAGATCCCCAGGTGGCCCCATGTGACCCAGTGCGGTGAGCCCTTCCAAAAACCGGCACCAGAGACAAAATGTCGTCCACGAATGCAGCTGTAATGATGGCCTCTTTGGTGCTTTTCTGACGGAATCAGCTGGGAATCAGCTGGGAATCAGCTGGGAATCATGGGAATCATGGGGATTGCCATCATGCCGGCAGAAATTTGAACAGGAATTGATCACCATAAAATGCATAAAATGGCTTAATCAACGGAGTTTATTGAGGGGTTGACATTGATGTTTTTGGGTGTAGCTAAAAAATGTGGTCTGTTAATTCACCCACACCATGGCCTTATGGATGCAGCGTGTGAGACTATTGCTTTAAACCTGAATGAGCCTCCAGATACATGGGATTGGGCTGTTGGAGAACCCCACCAAGTGGCAACATGGTTCAATGGTCACCGATTTTTTCCACCCCGGAACAACCAGCCCCCACCTGCCCGAAATCTTCCTTCAACACCCCGGCTTCCCCCAGCAGTCGCAAGGCAATGCCCACACTGGTGGGGGCCAGGGCCGTGCCCGCGGCCACGCCCATGGGGAAGAAGGGCTTCTGGTAGGCCATGGTCAGCAACGTGCCCGCCACCAGAGGTAGAATGGTGCCCAAAACGGCCACACAGCAGGCCCTAAAACCCACCTGGAGCAGATAGAACGTCGCAGAAACATATAGAAACATCACCAAGATGGAAGTTAAAAAATGTTTTTTTACAGGTTCCTGGGAAAAACCTACTCTTTAACGATCATTTCAAAAGATGGATGTGTAAGATTCCTGAAGGTTGCAAGTCTGCAATCCATCAGGAATATTAAGCTACTTAAAGGTCTGAACATGCGAACACTCCAGCTGAACAAAGGACACCAAGCGGTTTCCAAAGCCCCACCTTCTTCGCTTTCTCAAAGTCGAAATGCATCCCACTCTCAAAAATCATCAGCGCCACGCCTGGCTGCAGTCACACACGGGTCGCATGAAAGCATCCAGTTTTAGGGCAATCCATTTTACCTTGAGAGATCCCCATTTTGAAACACACAATAATGAGTATATTCATGTGTATCTATATATGTATAGTATAATTATATATATATCATATATCATGTATAATTACGTCTGTGTGTGTGGGCGTGTGCACCAACAGGATGTCACACATGGTGTTCCCTTTTCTGTCACCGAAAAAAAACCATCTAGCAGGTGGAGGCCCCACCTGCATGCCCGATGAGCGTAAAAACGTCGGGTGTCAGCTGGCACTCATGGGAAATCTCTGCGTGACATGTCTTCTCCAGGCATTCCTTGCGGAAGCAGGCACCAGAGCTTGCGGTTAAAAGAACTTGCTGAGTCTGCTGTGAAAATCATAACCAACCCACAGAGTTTGATTTGTTACACATTAAGCATCCAAGATTGGAGCTACCCCCTGAATTTGTCGTTTTTTGTTTGCTTTGTTTGCGTTTTTTAATTAATGATGGCAATCACTGGTGGGGATTTCAAGCGTAGCTGGTTGTCTCTACAGCTGTCACACAGCTCTAAAGTCAAAGGCGGAAAAAAATCCAAGATTGGAGCTACTGCTGACTCCTAGCAATTTGCAAGTTAGACGTTGAAGTCCTTAAAACCCCATGGCCCAATGTCTGATATGGTTCCTGAAAAAAAAGGAACCCCCAAGCCCTTGACCTGGTAGCTATGGAAGGTGCCACCACCTGCAAGCCTACGATGATGCGAACCACCAGATTCCTCGCAGGTGCAGCTTCTCCCATCGCTCGTTCCGTTGCCTGTTCCATGCGTCGCGTTCGTTGTCGTGGCGTGTTCGTCGTGCTCGTGTTCGTAGTCTGCTGGATTGCAAAGGCCCAAGTGCTCGATCTCTGCCAAGTGCTTGCTGAGCGCTGACAGGTCCTGGGACGGGGCGGCATAGCCACCACACCAACCTCACTGGTCAAACGCTTTCAGGTATCCCACTGTGTTGGTGACAGTGGGTAGTGAACATTGGTAATTAGTAAGTACAAGGTCACTTTTGCAAGGTTGGGTACGTTCAAAGTTTTGTGCATCAAATCCATCAGCAACCAAAACAATGGGCCGACCAAGATCGCAATTCAATTATATACTAGTTTTAACGTTTAGTGATGTTCACCTAAAGTATCAAAAATGCGGTCGTCCTCCATACCACAACAGCTTGAACATACCCAGTGACGAACATTGTTGTTTATTATTTCATTTTTTGTTCGTTTCTTTAAGGGGTGAAACTTCTAATTCACACGGTATCCACCATTCGAAGTGACGAACTATGCCCCCAAACTTTGGAACTGTGGAAACCTGTGATGTGGTTAAAACAAAAAGAAACGACCCATGGCCCATGACTGGGAATGGTAACCATACCACCTGTCAAAATGGTCATGACTGGGGGATGGTGCAGATGGCATTACCAACCTGTGCTGTTTTCTGGTTGAAAACTCTCCTTGACTTCGCATTCCACCGCATGCCGGGCATGCGAGCACTGAGAATACTCGGTGCTTATGAGGCCGCCGATGTCTGGGCCCAACAGCACTCCTGCGGCGCCAGGAAGAACGGACATCGAGAGAAAAAAAAACTTAAGGAGTTAACTTAACCACCCATTTTATGAATATATTATTGGTGATATAATATATAGATATAAGGTATAGGTATAGCTATAGATATGGATATGCATATGGATATAGATATATATTTAGATATAGATATAGATAGAGATATAGATATATAACCAATAAGGAAAAATATATCGGAAAAAAAATGGGAATGGTTGTGGGAGATATTACCAACAAATCATGGCCGGATTGTCTGAAACTAAGGCCTCGCCCTTGCCTGATGAGACGAAAATCGTTGTTTTTGGGGTATCCCCCTTGTGTTGGGCAAATCCAAACGGCAATTGACCGAACCTGAATATCAGCAGACCCTTGCTGATCAAGGCTGGGTGGCACAATGACAAATTGTAATATATTGTTCTACTCTTAAAGGTTTACCCTGTCATTGCCAGTGGTTACATTACAAAAAGTATAGAACAACGACAACGACTACGACTACGACTACGACTACGACTATACGACTACGACTACGACTACGACTACGACTACAACTACGACTCCGACTCCGACTCCGACTCCGACTCCGACTCCGACTCCCACTCCGACTCCGGCTCCTGCTCCTCCCGCTCCTCCCGCTCCTCCCGCTCCTCCTGCTGCTCCTGCTGCTCCTGCTCCTCCTGCTCCTCCTGCTCCTCCTGCTCCTCCTGCTCCTCCT
>Ga0126342_10002030_pt1 | contig 30552 bp, 24 predicted proteins | sample Cyp1metagenome_FD_92528 | JGI IMG/M metagenome (GOLD analysis project Ga0126342, IMG submission 92528) | Coral microbial communities from Lord Howe Island, Old Settlement Bay, Australia - Cyphastrea 1 metagenome | ecosystem: Host-associated > Invertebrates > Cnidaria > Coral ...
TTAACAACCTACAGGACTCTAAGACTGCATTGTTGGCAACAAGGGGCAGGGATGTGGTCAGGAATGGTGCCACCTAGGCTAATGTGCGGCTGTAGATTGGCAACCTACAGGACTCTACGACTGCATTGTTGGCAACAAGTTCGTAAAATTCCACATCCTCCATGTGGGGTTGTCGGCATCATTCTATCCATCTCCATGTTTTTTCCGCTGATCAATTTCCATTCTCAAAATCATGATGTTCCCAATTTTCATATTGCCATTCTTATTGACTCCCTTTAATTAGCTAGTAAATAATGGTAAATAATAATTGGTATCCCATTTAATTAGCTAGTAAATAACCATTTATTCTCCATATCCCAATTATTATGATCCCAAAAAAATCTCAACATCTGATCGCCCACAAAAACCCATGCCATGCGCCACGGCCGCCACGGCACCAGCATGGAAAAGTGAAGCCCCAGATCCACCATGTGCGTCTTCTCCCCGGAGATCTCCGCGTAGAGCCAGCTGACGCCCACGTAAAAAAAGCCCTGCCACGCTGCGGCGTTTTGTGCGCCGTTGCGGGTCATCCCGGGGGTATGGCCGAGATTCCTGTGGCTACCCGGCCTGGTAATGACTAACGTTGTTTGCGAACTGGAAGCCATGGCCATTGAAAGTTCGTGGATTTTCCCATAAAAATGGTGACTTTCCAGTTATGTAAACGTTTACCAGAGATGCAGAGGGGCATATGAAAATCTCAGGTTTTTCATGATTGGTTGGGATTGAGAATCAAACTGATGCCCAAACAAACCCCAGTGCCGAAGCTATGATAGCCTTTGATGAACCTCTTTTGGGACTCTGAGCAGAATCCCCCATTTTGAGGCTGCCAGGGTGTGGTCGCCAGGTGTGGGCTTTCAAAGCCATAAACTTGGTCCCAAGAGCATGCTTTTTGCTGAAAGTCACAATTTTGCCTCGTTTTGGGCTGAAACTTATATATATATACATATATACATATATATATATATATATGTATATATACATATATACATATATATATATATTATCCCATATTCTCACATAGCATGTAGTTATTTCTTACGCTTTGCGACGTGGAAAACCACCATTTTTTCCACTTCGGTCATCCCTGTCATCGGTCACTGGGCTCCCAGACCAACCAGAGGAAGGTCAGGTGAAAACAGCGGAACTGCGGCAGGGCGTAAGGCCTGGTAGCTGGAGAATGATCTCAAGTGGATAGTGGGAATTATAATGAATTATAATGGATTATAATGAATTATAATGGATTATAATAGTGGATTATTATGAATTATTATGAATTATCATGGATTATAATGGATTATAATTATAATGTACTGTAATACTCAATGGATGATAATAATTGGGATGTTGCAGATTTCATATGGATCAATGGATCACAGTGGATTTATATGTTTCAATGACTAGTAGTTTTGGAAACCATTGTTATGGATTAATGTACTAATTTCTTTCAATATATAATATGTATATAATAGTGTATGGTTTCCAGCTTATTTCCATGTTTGACATCCAGTATGTTATCTATAATAATGTTTTCCAAGTCTTTGGATGCCCCTTTGTCTACATAGCAATTTTTCAAAAAAAATCATCTCAAAAAATCACAAGAATTGGGGAAACATGGGGAAACCGAGGGTTTCCCCGATCGATTTCAACCATACAAACTAACCACATTAGTTCAGCCACCCAACTGCGATGGCAAACCTTGATGAGATCGGCTGATCTACCACCTTGAAAGATCACAAAAAGTTGTCGGCGCTCTTTACAGATTACGCTTACCCGGCCTGGTAAACATACAAAAAGCGAACTGGAAAATCACCATGTTTGATAGGTAAATCAACTATTTCTATGACCATGTTCAATGGTTATGTTAAATTACCAGAGGGTATCAACTGGAGTGTGGTTGCCCAATCAGTATCTGAATCATCTGAATCTATGAGTCATTGCGGATTTTCGAATGTAACGAAAAAACATCCCTTGCTGCATGTCCTATGTTGGCTATGTTCACTCCCCATGTTGAGATCCGGGGAATTCTACAGTGCTTGGTTCACTGGAACTGCACCCAAGCAATCTGTTTTTACATCCTGTAAATGGTGGTATCTAGTGGTATCTGGTGGTTATATATTCAATATATATATACCATCTGGTTATTTAACAGTTAATAACCAGAGGGTAAATATCTGAGAACACCAACCCATGAGTCATGCAAGGTGCTGCTTAGATTGTCAAGCTGGAAAAAAGTTTCGGTATTTCTGCCGCTTCCTTCTATTTCCTCCAGCGGGCGTTGAACACTCTTCAAATTCTGAACACATTTCAAAGTTAGGAAATATGGCGGTTTCCTAAAATGGGGATACCCCTAGTTATCATCCAGCGATAAAAAAAAACATATTTTCCACTATAAACCATCCAGCGATAAAGGGGTACCCCCATTTACCATCCCAGCCGTACCTCTTACATGTCCACTCCGCTTGCTGGTAAAACCCCGATGCGGTTGCAAAAAATCCCGCCGACTCTAGGTGCTGTTTGCCAAATGATCTATGGAATAATTATGAAATGATCATACCTATATTATATTATATTATATACACATGTATATATATATGTATTATATATATGTACATACATACATCTACACATACATCTGAAACTGGTGAATAGTACCTGGAACATCATTTTTATGTGATTATATCTGCCATTTAATGGCAATATGGAAGCATGTTTCATAAACAATGGTTACTGTTTTCCACTAAGACATAGATTCAGACTCTAACCATACCCTCTGGTAAACTAACATAGCTATGGAAAATCACCATTTTTAATGGGAAAATTCACTATAAATGGACATTTTCAATAGCTATGTTAAATTACCAGAGGGTAACTTTCGACAACTTGGAACAGCTGCCCGGACAGCATCCCACGTTGTCCCGTTGTCCCAAAACGCTCAGGGCACATGATGAGCATCCAGAGTTGGATCATCTGACACGCCGTGTGACCTGCACCAAACCCTCACGGGGAAACTGGGGCAACTTCCGATTTTGGCTCTGGAAAAAAAACCATTGGTTTGGAAAGAAAAACTGTAAATACCATGGGTTTATAAATAAACTGAGATAATTTTATGATAGTTAGATGGGCTTATTCAACTTAGAAATGAAGATCCATATCCTCTGGTTATTTTCTTGCAGTTTGCCCTGGTTTTTCAATGGCCCATGGCTAGTTCCATGGTTTCCCTATCAATGGTGATGTTCCATGAGGATAACCATGACATTTACGACATGTAAATGTGACTGCAAGTGGAATATGCTTCCAGAAGAAGCTAAAAATAGTTGCAAACTTCCAAGATTAGAACTTCTATATGGAATATGCTTTCATATATATATATTACAGCAACTATCATCTTCCAAACTGCTATGGTGGATTCAATTCAGTTGCTGTGATAGTTGGAAGATGATCAAATCCATTGGAAACTGATGACTTGAAGCTCAAGTTTCCCGGGAACTGGCCGTATCTGGAAGAAATGAACATGTGCAAAAAAAAAAAAATAGCCAAATAGAGCTTTTATGATGCGTAAATATGTTGATTTATTTCTGGTTTGTCGCACTTTCAGAAGGTCAAGTTCATTATGGTTTGTTCCATCCCCATATATCCCCATTATATATATATATATTATATTATATATATATATTATATATATTATATATATATATATTATATATATACACATAGATATATATATATATGTATATATATAGACAGTGTATATAGTATATATATATATGTATGGGTATATAGAGTTCTAATGCTACATTCTTCCAAGATTTGAGCTACCGAAGCAGCCAATACGGAGAACCAGCCTTGCAAGGTACAGTCCAGCTTTTCGTTGGCGATCCACACGGATTTGTAGCTGCAGACCTCGATTTGTAAAATCGTCCCACGGATCGTAACTGCTTCGCGACCAGAGATGGTTCACCCATATCTATAATCTATATTATTATGTAATATAGTAATATTCTTATTATTATTATTACTAGTTACTATTTATTATTACTATTTATTATTACTATTCATTATTACTATTTATTATTACTATTTATTATTACTATTTATTATTACTATTTATTATTACTATTATATACTATTATACAGTGTATATATTATATATATATATATATGATATATGGGATAAGCCACTTGCCGGGCACTTACAAAAACCAGCTTTACGGTTACCCGGTGACCTACATCCATGGGATGGTCCTGCATCGATTCTTCGTATTTTCTGTGTGAACTAAGATCATGATCTTTCAGATACGAAGACCACAGATCATGTTCATCCAAGTGGAATGTATAAAATCATTACCATGATTCCATGATCTCATGCATTATCCACAAAAAAGTGCTACTTCTAACCTCACTTAAATCCACACCAGACATCCGAAAATTTCCTCCAATTCTTCGGTTTTTTAACTGGGTGGCTTTCAGATCAGCCGTGCCACTCGTGCCATCACCGAGAGGATGTCGCAGGAAGGGCTGATGGGCCAGAGGTTCACCACCTTGATGAATGGTTGGTGAATTTCTGGTTGGGAAACTTGCGATTTTCTTGGGATTTTCTTGGGAAATGGACTGGTTGGTAGATGGGAAGATGGGACAGCTAATATATGGTTAATATTAATGGTTATTATATGGTTAATGATGGTTAATAATCATCTGGTTGGTGGGGGCCAACCTACCCCTCTGAAAAATGATGGAGTGAGTAACAGTTGGGATGATGACATTCCAAAATATATGGAAAAATAAAAGATGTTCCAAACCACCAACCAGTGGATAGTGGTGGATGGGAAAGGGAAAATGGGGCAAATTGTAGTTGGATGCTAAGATGACAAGATGGTGGTGCTAGGTGGGAATAGAACAAACCGCACCTAGCCTTCGCAGGTCCCAGTTGCCGTGCTGCTAGCTTCCAAAACTGGGATTAATCATTTTCCTGTCCATGATGCCATGGATTGCTCCTAGGCTGTTTAACTGGGAGCATCATTTGGGGTATCATTTATCAGATTATCACCATTTGGGGAGTGGCCCAGTGGCCCCCGAAGGTAAACCATGGTGACATTAGCTGCTGGGCAATTTGAATCGTGAGTTTCTCTGAAAATTCATCGAGTCGTTTTTGTTTGTTCAAAGATTCAAATGGGAGTAGAACATTTATTTCATGAAATATATCATATACATTTATTTATTTATATATTATAGATAAATGAATCCCATCCACAATGATAACAATCGATAACCTTAATGAAACATGTACAATCCCATTCATAGATTTAATCAACGAATTCAGAGTTTAGGCAAAGATCCAGCTGAAACTTTACCTGAAACAATGGGGAAAACCATGAGATTTACTCAGTTTTCAATTGTTGTCACTACTATTTTGGCTAGCCAGGTCTTTACCACCGGAAAACCCACGGGAAAACCCAGGGAGAACAGCAATTCACAACTCCTGGGATGCCGTGGCAATGAAGAAGCAGCCGAAGAAGCCTCCCGGAAAAAAAAGGATCGAAGTGGTGGCTGGTGACGTGGAGGGTTGATGGTTGAAACATCAATAGAGCAACGGTCCAAAAAGCCTTCTGGTAAACATACAAAAAGCTATGGAAAATGGTCATTTGTAGATGATATAGCCATTAAACATGATGATGTTCAATAGCTATAATAGCTATGTTACCAGAGGGTGTGGTTTCATCAGGTTTTTTTTGCATCGATGCAATGTCCATCTGTTTTTTCGTGCCACAAAGATGTGTCTCACATCGATGGATCCGTGAATGCGACAATTTAAACATCAGATACAAATCAGCATTTGAAATTTAGTGTAGCTACTTTCTAAAGTATCTAACTGGTTGGCGGGGGCCAACCTACCCCTCTGAAAAATGATGGAGTGAGTAACAGTTGGGATGATGACATTTCCAACTGAATGGAAAAATAAAAAATGTTCCAAACCACCAACCAGCTAAGTATTGATCTACCCTTGGGTTTTTTAACGCTGGAACAATCCAACACTGACAACTTAAAGTCACCGAAAGCGGCTCGGAGCCGAACCTCATGGCAGCTCCAACGAATCCATCACAACTAGACGAAGGAAAATCCCCCAGACATTTTCTCCATATATATATATTATAATATGTATATATATATGTGTGTGTGTAAATATATATATATACATATATATATATATATATTAACACATCCCCATTCGAAAACAAAATGGCACCGATGATTTCTGTACTTGGAGGATCATCCCATGGATCGAAGTTGTGCTTTTGACAAAAATTGTAACGTGGCTGTCCGTGGCTTATCCCACACCTGTTAGATGGGTGAACTATGGTCATTCACCACTTATTGGTGCTTGTTCAGTTATTCTGAAAACTAAATCACCAGTCATTCAATGGTTTTTCCTAAAAAAAATGATGGTTTTTCCTATGAAATCTCCATGGATTTTCCACATCCATTTTCCCATGGTAATTTTCCACCATCCCATCCACCATCCCGGCCTAGGATGATCCAATACGTCGAGTCCCAGAACTTGCTGGGCAGGAAAAAGCTGGCGGCCTCACCACGCGTTCCCGTGTCCGCGGGGACCATGAGGAGAAAGGCGAAGACCTGCCAAAAAAAAAGGCGAAGAACCGCGGGAGAGATGGGATTTATCTATGAATCTATGGCTTTTGATGGTAGTTTGATGGCTTTTAAGATGTTTTGTGAGTGGGGTTTCATCGACTGAAACATGGGTGTTGATGAGACTGTCGCTTTTCACTGGGGATATAGTGGGTCAACGGGGATATAATGGGATTTCACCAGCAAAGTGACTTGGAATTCTCGTGGAGTCCCTCTGGCCACGGTACCTGGACAGCTGAAGAATTGCAGCGCCAGGTTTTTTTTCGAAACGGACAAAAATGCTGGCGAGATCAACATTCGTTGGGACATGGAACACCATTCAAATAATAGGTAAATGATGGTAAATGATCAAACATCAACGAAATTTGCCATCACCACAAACCGCAGCAAGAGTCATTACCCTATCGGGTATCTCCTTAAAACAGCACGAAATCGTTTTTTCACCATCCAAAGCCACTTTTATTGTGGCGTTGCGGCGCCTTTACCATGACCAGGATGCATCCAATCTGCAAACTCTTCTGCATCCACCACTGATCCCCTGATGGAACTCAGAAAAATCAAGGGAAAAGTTGGTGTCACTGCTATGGAGGATCCCCAGTCGTCATCATTGGTGTCGTGCTACTAAAACTGGTTAATGTGGGGGCCAACCGTTCAACCCCTCTGAAAAAGATTTTTGTCAGTTGGGATGATGACATTTCCAACTGAATGGAAAAATAAAAATCATGTGAAAAAAAAAAAAACACCAACCAGAAAATTGTCTAAGGACTATTTAAGAGGTATAGCCCCTATTTTCGCAAAAGCTCCAAATGATCATGATCTTCAACACAAGTTTTCGCCATGACTTTGAATCCCGTCCCTAAGTCAAAGACGAAATATGGCTGGGATGACTGCAGGATGCTGGGACGAGGGTGAACCGGGTCCTGCTTAAAACTCTCAGTTCGCCACGAGCCACGTGTTTGCTAAGAATCGCTGAATACTTTGGCGTATCTTTCGTTATTTTTCCATTGTTCTAAGCCATTCTCTGGTGATTCCCCATTTATTCCGCAGGCGTGGTAGATTTTTTCCTTCACTTTCCATCACTTGGGGTAGGTTCGCCCTTTACTTCAACAGGATTGTTCCCACGAATCTCCTCCATGTTGGAATGTTGGAGTTCAATTCCCTGATTCCGTCTCACAACCTGCAACTGCATCTTCTTAACAAATGAAGTCTGTGGTTTTACCCTCTGGTTATGACTAACAGTTCGCCATGGAAGCCATGGCCCTAATAGTTCGCGCATTTCTTGCTGGATCACCGAAACGCCCATGCCATGGTCCAGTTTCAGCAGCGAAAAATACCAAGGGTGAGTGCCAAAAAGTAACCATCTAGAAACCCAGTGATATCGGATGTCTGGAATATGACCTGTTATATATATATAATATTATATATATATATATACATATACGCGATCATAATATTATATATATACATATTATATATATGTCATAATATTATATATATTATTATATTATTTATATATATCATAATATTATATATGTTCTGTATATATATATATGGGTTAGAAACCACTTATACTTATCTGGGATGCACATCCAAGTATCCCTCTCTGTTGTGAAAAAGGAGTGCGCCCCGCTCATCAACCAATTGGAATTTGAAAACAAAGCCATTTACAGATCCCCTCGGATCAGAAAAAATGTGATTTTACATCCCCATTTGGTGGCAAAATCAGAAAAATGATATGCAATAAAAAAAACTGCGTAAATCCATGAAAATATTGGACAAAAAAAAACTCATATGATTCATATCCCAACAAAAAGTCGCAATCCTGCAGTAGATCCACCGACCAATGCCGCGCGCCTTTACAGCTCTGCAGTTCGTAGAAGGCATAGAAGCGATCCACGGCTAAACCAAAGGCCACCAGCGCTAACAACACAGCGCCACGCTGCTGGTTCTTGGGATAACTTTCCTGCGCCATCAGGGAAGATTGTGTTGGGAGGATTTTTGACTGGATTTCCACGTAGTGAAAAAATGGGATGTTTGGGAATAGAATTTTGTTGGGCCAAAGTATGGAATATAAATTTGGAATAATTTGGGATGCGTTTTTTTGATGAAAAAATAGTTGGATGATTAAACCACCAACTTGGGATATAGTTTTGGAGAAAACCAGCAAATAAACTGTTGAGTCATGAAGCAAATAAGATTTTACCAAGAACAAAATAGTGATATGACCATCAAAGATGTGGCTTAAAGTGAATTCAAATTGGGTCTTTACCAACCGTATGTGGGGCGTGCTTAATATATTCAACCATTCTAAGGTACATGTAGAAAAAGGATGGTACCTGAATGGGTATGGGCGTGGAAGTTTGCCACGACGAATGATGTTTGGATGGTGTTACAATGCTTTCTTACACCCATGAATTCTATCTCAAAATACCACCAGAAATTTGAGTTTTCTATCTCAAAAATGATCAAAAATGAACATAAACCCAAGAATTTCGGTTGTGAAATGGTCAGAATTTCTGCTCAACAAACATGGCTCCAGCATGGCTCCAGCAGCATGCGTGGCAAATCCTGAATGATCTGATTCTCTTCTCATTTCATTGGTTGAGTGGGGAAAATCCACAGGAAAATCCACAGGATTTAACCATAGATTTAACCAGCCAGATTTAACCAGCCAGATTTAACCAGCCAGATTTTCCCATAAAAACAATCCAGCCAGATGTCATTGTTATGGGGAAAATCTATGGTTAAATCATAAATCTATGGAAAAACAATCCATTGATCATTTTGTTTTGCCCTGTTTGAATGGCCGTCACAACTTGACATCGCTCACGAGATGTCTTTTTCCACCTGCCTTCTCCCATTCCTCCTCGAGGTCCTGTCGAGGAACGCATGTGTTGGATGGATCTACTTTCGCCACATTATTTCTGTCATCGCGGATAGGATTTAGTAGGAAGAAGGATAGTTATATAGAATTATATAAGAAGAAACATATAACACAAGATAACAACAACAATCTAATGTGATGACTGATATATTTCATATGGGCTTTGGTAAACATGTAGTGGAACCCAGAATCCATGAAAAAATCCCATGGTTCCTGCATCGGGGCGACTTCAGTTTGACATAAACTGTGGCCAGTTACACTGTTTGTGAATGTTTTAATGAACATTCACTCTGATTCATAGCCTCTGATATATAAACAGTTCGACCCTGATTTTATCACCCATTTTTCTCATGGAAACATGTTTCTGAACCAACCCCTAATTATCTGCCAGGGTCGAACTGTTAATTTACTGGAGGGTAAGTTATTTTCATGTTAACTCTTCATGTTTTTTCGTTGCGGTGTTGGTGGAACATTCTGGACCAAATCTGGACCAAACTCCACCAGCCTCGTCGAGAAAGCGCATGCCCGGCCCCAGCTTCATGACACAAGGTGTCCCATGGCTATCGGAGCTGGAGGTCGCCTACGACAGGGTGGATGTTCTGGGGGGGAAACGGTCACTTTTTGAGGGATAGAAACAGGAATATTATACAGGAACTTAATGGGGATTAGATAACTTTTATAAATAAGGATATAACTGATGTAACTTCTTAAATAGGGATTTTATAACTTAGAAAATATCTGGAAAAAATGATGATATTTAATTTAACTTATAATACAGTAAATATACCTAGTTTGGGATGAGGAATGTAGTCGTCAAACACGGCTGGAAAATCACCCAGCTGTAGTTCGATCATGAGGTGATCTAACCCAGCAAAATCCTCAAAATATCCACGGGCTTCGGACCGGTTCGGAAGACATCTTTGAGTTCAAAGGGTAAACAGTTTATCGATTGTGTGAAAATAATGGCTACGACTAGCCATTTGAGGAGGAAAAAGCTCAACTGCCCAAGCAACACAAGCAACATTACCCTCACAACTTGGTCAGCTTCACAACATTTCAACTCAGAACCAGCTTGGAGATTCATTTCGCCTACATCATCATCGAACCAAACTGTCGCGCATTTTGCAAATCGCACATGCAGATTTCAATTTGTGTGCCGCTATTACTGTCATGTTTGCAACAGTTGACTAGTTATACCAAATATCCAGAATTGCTGAGAATACCTTCAACTCGTTTTTCATTCCCTCAGCTATACATGCCGGATGTATTGTTCTTGATCATCTATTATTGTTGATGTATTATTGATGACCAATAATCATCTATTATTGATAATCATCTATTTATATATATATATATATATTATTGATGTATTATGGTTGATCATCTACGCCTCGTCCTCCGAGTCACTGCCCTCAGCATCCACGTCCGCGCGCGCGGCCGCCTGAAGGCTATGTCGCCATAGCTATCTCATATAGGCTATAGCTTATTACGCTTATTTATGGTCGTATAGAGTGTATGTATGTATGTATGTATGTATGTATGTATGTAATGTAATGTAATGTAATGTAATGTAATGTAATGTAATGTAATGTAATGTTGTGTTGTGTTGTGTTGTGTTGTGTTGTGTTGTGTTGTGTTGTGTTGTGTTGTGTTGTGTAATGTAATGGAATGGAATGGAATGCAATGCAATGCAATGTATGTATGTATATATATATGAATATATATTTGAATGTATATATATAAACACCAGATACCAGCAGTTTATTGTGATAGTTTGTTGATGATATCGTACCAAATATACAGTGTATATCATAGAAGCAGTTATAGTGTATATGATAGCAGCCAAATTATAAGATCAATAATTGCATATAAAACTTAGAGCCATAGTTGTAGGGGTTCTCCTAATTTGTAATAGTTCTAATTTATTAGTCGCTAATCTTAAAATAACTGTTATTATGCGACCATGCATCATTGATTCATGTACCCTCTGGTTATTAAACAGTTTGCTATGGTATAGATGGCCCCTTATGCACGATAAAGATGATGACTTACCTAGTAATCATGGCGCTTTCCCCAACAGTCTAAGCTTGGAACCATAAATCATTGATTCCAGATACAAAAACCACGCTGTTATCAAACATGGCCGGGAAATCCCCAAACAATATGGGGATCTTTCTCGAGCCACTCACATCTCAAATAGGATGTACATCAACGCATCAAAAGGTGACCTTTTTCCAAGGAAAATTGTTGTGGATTCATACAGAAAATTGACAAATAATGGCAAAACTGCTTGGTGGTTGAGTTGACCTACCCCTCTGAAAAATGATGGACTTCGTCATTCTTAGTCAATTGGGGTTATATACTCACTTCCCTTTATATGATAGGAAAGTCATTTTTTCCAGCCATGTTCCAGTCCGCACCAACCAGATATACGGTTCCATCATGGCTGGAGGGCGGATGCTGCCAACATGGGTCCCAATCCTTTCCATGTTGGCCAAGATAAAACCTCCAATCTGTTTGGGAATGTGAACCGTCCCCTAAAAGATCACCATATACATAAATGGATGGAAAAGATTCATCATCCCCAAATGGTAGCTGCCAATGGCATTGGGTTTACTGTGAAAACCCCCGACGAATTGTAGCAAAGCATCATATTCTCCTTCAAGTTTGACATTAAATGCACCATTGAAAATTGGACAAAATGCATTTCCACTGGCATGCACCTTCAGCCCGCAAAATGTGTATTCCACCGCTATTGTTTTAGAATCTACCAAACGCTATCTTTTCTGTTTCTGGATTCAGACAAGGCTAAATTTCACCCCAACTTTTTAGAAAGTAGGTTTACATCTTAGTAACCCCCGACATGCACGGGCCCTGCGGGCCCTGGCCCGCCTGATTAAGGAACCGGGGCTTTCGGGCCTGGCATTGGTCCGGTTCGCTTGGACAACTGACCTTTCAGTCTATTTTTAGGTCCCTTGAAAGATCAGTATTGCCGAACAGTGTGTATTTCTGTTGCCTGTTTTTCTTTTTGTCGGTTTAAAAAAGGGACGATTTTGGTCCAGGTTTCGATTTTTTTCAACGCGTTGCCCAGCTGAGAGGTGCTCAACAAATGTTTCGTCCTCGAGTTGTGATGTCGGGATTATCACCCAACCAATGGCTGTGTCTGAAAATAAGGTACACCAAGCAAAAACCGATGAAAAATGCCTGTTTTACGGCGATTTTTTGATGACTCTCCATCACATGTAGAAAGGATTTTCCCAAGAATTTTCAGACAAACCCACATGTCCATCGTTCAAAACCTACTTTCGGTTACATCTGTTACTAGTCTCCCCCATGTTCACCCATGGAGGAACCACAATCCCGCAAAATGCTGATTGGTCTGATTGGTCTTCAAGAAATGCATGGTCCCGTTTTCATAAAAGCATCACAATGGAAAATTGCCTTTTTCTTATACAGTAGATAAACATAGATAAACCATCAATCTCCACATAATACACATAGTTTGAATCCATATGTATCCCCGCATCTTTCTGTGGATTGAATCTCCAAATTTTCCTTCAGTTTCCTTGGTGAAATCCCCACTGAGCCGTGCCGCCCCATGGCCCATTTTTTCATGGCGAAATGATGGGAGGTGCGGCAAAATACAAAAATGTGTTAGATTCCCATGATGTAGAAATTACTGGGTAATTCATAGTGATTTGGAGATGGTTGATGGTGATTAATTCCCAATCTCTTGGTGAAAAAAACCCATTACGTCATGCGTGTGCTTGGGAAAGTCTATTCCCAGAACGCTCCGAACCACTCCCTTAGTTCACCATGGGATAGATGAAACATATTGCTATATATTGATGGTGATACCCTATTGATGAACTACTATATGTTATATAACTGTTATATCATTGATGGATAGATGATAAATGGGGATATATAAATGGGTATATAAGTCCCTTATCATGTCTTGATTTGGTTATATATTGCCAGTTATATACCCTACTATATCCCCATTATTGACCATAAATTGCTGGTACATCCCCTACAAAGCTCGCAGCTCGCATTATATCTCATTGTTTACCTAACGACTGGATAGATGAAAAATCTCATGTGTTGATTATTTCTTGATTTGTTGAATTAGGTTACCATTTGTTGATCCTCAATTAATTAGATAGATAGATAGATAGATAGATAGATTAGATAGATAGATAGATAGATAGATTAGATAGATAGATAAATAGATAGATAGATAGATAGATAGATAGATATATAGATAGATAGATAAATAGATAGATATATAGATAGATAGATAGATAGATAGATAGATAGATAAAAATAAAAATAAAAATACAGATATAGATATATGCACATATAGATATATCCTTTGGTAATCAGCCATCATTTCTGCTTCCACTCCGCTGTTACAAAGGGACCCTTTTCAACGGACCCGACCCCTTCGACCGACCGCCTTCCGCATGGCACTCGCTACGGCATCCTGTGGAGGTGACAGTCGTGATATTCCATGTTTGGCGGGTGATTTTTTGGCCACAGAAATAGTTGATTTACCCATTAAAAATGGTGATGTTCCCATCAAAAATGATGATTTACCCATTAAAAATGGTGATTTTCCCATTAAAAATGCTGATTTTCCAGTTCGTTCTGTTAGTTCGTTATGTCTATCCCAATCTTTTGTTGGTGAAGGCACCCATCGTTGGCGAACTCAGCCGTGAAGTAAATGAACCAAGCGTCCAATATGATCAACAACCGGACGGCGTTTGAGGAGGTTGTGTCTTTTCGAAATTGGTGACTCCCCAAGCCATAAGATTACTTGTAGCAAGCTCCAGATAGGAAAAGTGTGTTCAGATTGTTGTAGATCATATTTCCCCATAGTTACAAGGTGTTCAACCTTTCTATCTTTTTGGAGAGTGCACCAACATTAGCGTCCCCACTGAAACCCCAGTCCACTCCCCCATCCCACCTTCCGCTGTTGTGGTTGTGTGGTCCACTGCAATAACAAGGCGATCATGAACATGCCCAAAGCAGAGCCCATGTGCAAATGTCCATGAGGATCCTGGCATCACCAGGTGGTGACTTGTCGAGTCATAGGGATCCCCTGAAAATTTATCGCTGGTTTTTTTGAGGGAAAATCCCAATCTCAAATGGATTATTTATTTAGGGGTACCCCTATGCTAGGAAACCTCCATATCTCTTTCAAAACAACATTGGTTTCTTCAAGTTCATCGTGAAAAATTCCTGCGGAAAGGTCTACCAACGTCGGATGCGGATTGGATGTGGTGACTGACCCCGAACCGCGTAACTTGACCCATTCCCCATGTTTCAAACATTAACCTCTGGTAATTTCACATAGCTATTGAAAATGGCCCAGTCGAAATAGTGGATTTACCCATGAAAAATGGTGGATCTTTCCATAGCTATGTCAAATTACCAGAGGGTAACATTGAACCAAGCCGTATTACGCACCAGGATCCGGCCGTGGTGCACATCTGCCGCTTCCGGTTTCAAGAACTCCCCAGGTGTGGAGGATGGTAATGTGGGATTCACCCAAAACATCCCGAGTACCCGAGTCATTGGTGGTATAAACCCTCCGAAAAAAAGGAGCTTCATGATTTGGCAAAATGCCATGTTTTGCCTCATTAGAAAGTTTCTACAAGAGAACGGGTCGTACGGAAGTTGGTGCTTCATCTAAGTCTTGCGCATTTTGCAAATTAGCCACAGAACAGCATGTTTTTTTGGATCAATTTGGATCAGTTGGCCTTTTTTTGTGGTCCAGCAATGTCGAGAAAATTGATCAAACACCACATAAAGCAGCCATTCTTTCTGCATTTCTCGCTATATATAATATCATGTCATATCATATCATTTATCTGGTCAGGATCAATGAAACAAGGTTCCCATGCAGGTCACTTGAGACATCCTGGGAATGACCGGATTCAAGGGAATGTCTCCGTGGTACCTATAAACGTTCACCACACCAGTTTGCTTGGTCCGAAAGGTGCGGAAAATGTTCATCGCTATCCCAACATGTAGGGACCCCAATGAAGTGTCGTCCTTGTCGTACTTCTCAGACCAATTGGGGATATCTCGTTTCCGCGGTTGATGCGCGTAGTTGTTCTGGCGGCAAAGCAAGGAATATGGCGTTTTGAACACTGCCCTGTTCACCTCCTATGTGTTTCTACAGCTCAAAAGCCCAAACATGGCTGGTCTCCCAAAAAATGACTCCATCTGCGGGGATCTGGAAAAATGTTGCCCTACACACCACAAATGTTTGTCGGGTTCATCACATACTCAGTCCGTTGGAAGGACAAGTTCACATAACAACTTTAATCAATGGGAATTTCAGGATCCTAAAATAGAGGTACTGTACCATATTTCTGGCATTTTCTGGCCATATGTTGTGGGGATATTCCCTACTTAATGTGCCTCTCAAAATTGGGAGCTCTACGATTGAATGAGGTACCCGTAAGGGTAAACTAACACTTCGATGTGGTGGTTTCACCCACCACAAATTTGTGGATCAAAAAAATTGCTATGGAAACCAGGGCTGAAAACCACATCGAACTGTTAGTGAAAACCCCAGGGAATGGCCTGTGAAGCCCTAGTGAATTGGTTGGGTCTAGTGACTTACCGTTCACGAATTTGGGGCTACCATTCTATAAAGAGAAATAAAAAAATCAATCCCCCATATAAAACTAAACTCGGGGTCTTTGAAAAAATGGGATTAACATTAGCCCCCAAATGCTCCACTTTGGGTTCCCAAGTGCCCATTTATCGTGCATCTTCCGACTGTAAACTAGGGCCGACAAGGGGCGAAATATAAGCGATTCATTGCTTCCCTTTGGAAATATCCCAATGACATCACTAACATCCCATCATCTCATTGGCTTGTCGTGACCCAGTTCAGTGCTTAGTGAATTCCATGAATCTTCCCATTCAATTTTCCTATTTGGCAGTGTGTCAAAAGCCTGGTACCTTTTGTGAACCCCAAAATAGCTGGTAAATGGATGTCCATCCCATTAAAAATGGTATCTATAGGTATTGACCCATACCCATTTCCACCTCTTATCCAAAAGCCTCCGCTGACCCCGCCTCCTCATCAACCTCATGCTGAACGTCCGACGGCAACTGCGTCTTCTTCTTGATACTGGAGCCGGGCGAAGAAAACTCACCGCAACTCCCGAAAGTTAAGGACTGGGAGAACCAGCAAATGTCGATACCAAAAAAAGAGAATATCGGCGTGTATGTAACATGTATACATGTATATGTATATTTATATATATATAGAACCATTGGAATTTGCCCTAATCGGGGATACACGATCCCAAAAAAAACGACGAACGACGCCCAGTTCGGAGTTTTCCATTTCGCGGCCCACCATGGAGCTGATGACCGGAGAGTAAATCCCATGATTTTTATCCCATCCATCCCTATTTTTTCTCAATGAATCACTATGATTCACCCAGGCTTTCCATGGTAAATATCATGTCAATGATTCACAAAAATGTTGACTAAGTATCTTTCCATCAAATCCCCTGAAACCACATAAAATATCCATATTTCATGGTAAAAATTCTATGACATCCCGTTCATCATGGACATTCCGCCTGCATTGCGTCCCGCAGGAAGCCTGCAGCGATCGAAAGTTTCGAAACGACGAAAGGAACCGGGGTAAGCCCATGGGGTTCACCACTCGTTTTAATCAAAAAAAATTGGGCATTGGATAGTGGCGAAAAAAAACCCTGGTCGCCGGTAGGTGAACACCCCATAGATGTCATCCTACCGGATGTTCACCTCCTCAAAAATATGGTGCAAAATTGCGAGGTTTTGACCCATCCCAACAGTGATTGGCTGCCGGGTTTTCTTGGTTTCATCCGATGTGTTTCCAAAAACCTCCTTTTATTGCTCCTAGATGGAACGTTCCAAATGGAAGTTAATCGTCATATTCATCATCAAAATTGGCATATATTTTAAATGTAACCTTATGTCTGGACAGACCCGTATAAGATATCCAGGTCCTTGCTCCTTATATATTGTCCCTTTGCCATATCCATACACTCCCTTACATCCCTATTAGCTATGAATATCCCCATGATGGTCCATGATGGTTGATGATCATTGTCACAAAAACGGCAATGAATTTGGGATATCCTCCATTTTTGGACACACCCAGATGTTCACAATATCACCATATATCACCCATCATTTTCGGGGTTTACCCCCCAACTCTTAGCACCAGGCGACAACCAACCGATCGACCAGCCGCTACGCACCTCTTTGGTTTCGTTCACATCGGGGAGGCTGCTCTTGCCATTCTTCTGCACCCGAGGCGACGAGTTGGTGATAAATCATTGGATTTAGGGGTACCATGGGGTACCTATTTCAAAAAAAAGACGAGTCCTGATTGACAAAGTACTTTCAATGGATTTCCATTGACATTAAACTCATTAAACCTGGAAACCAAGATATGTTCACCAACATTTCGAGGATGGGTTACCTAAATCTGCACGAAATCAACTTTTCCAGGTGCACGAAATCAATGGGATGTTCACATCACTGGGATGACTTTGTTCGCTCCTTTCGCTATTTTGGAGGCTTGATCCCACCCATTTTCTGGTAATGACAGGGATGCCACTTTTTTGAAACCGCCCACAGGTGTTTCAAATGCGGTTTTTTCTATTTTCTTTTCGAAAAAACTCATCGCCGAATCATCCGCCACTGACCTACTGACAAACCATTGGGAGATATGGTTTAAAACCATGGACATCCATGGACAAAAAAAACAAAAAAGGGTATGGTCGATTTGGTTTTTCACCTGGCCGTCCTATCACCACGGATCAACCAAGCGGAAGGCAAACATCGCCATTTCAGGCCACGCTTATCGCGCGGGAAGATGTGGGAAGGCCATCTGAACCAGAGTTACCCGGAAGGTCACCTATAGAGTACGGAAACAAATCCCAAATCATTTCTTCCCAACTAGCCTCTGGTAAATAACATTTACATACATTTACAGTTTGCGAACTGAAAAATCCTCCTTTTTTAGCTGGGTAAATCAACTATTTCGACTGGGCCATGGCTTCTATGTCGCAAACTGTTAGTCGTTACAAGAGGGTATTGTTGGCGATCCACATGTTCATCCCATAGATACAATCGTGCATTCCGCCTTGGGTACGCCTACCGACTCTGCCTGGGAAATGGCAAACGTCTATCGATTCACAACAAGACTCGACATTTGAAGGGGGATGTACCGTTCTCTTGAAATATCTGGATAACTACAGTAAGTGATCATAACTCATAACTGAATTCAAGAAAAAATCTGATGATTTTCCAAAGATTTACGAGGCCAGGAAGGGCACTTTTTTAAAAAATTCTCCAGGGTGCCGCTGGCCTGCCCCAAGTCATCATCGATGCGGAAGTCTTAAAAATGCAGTTTTTAGATGAGGTGTATCAAATATGGCAGTGTGTCAAAACCTTGTACCCCTGGTGAACATCAAAATAGCATCTTGACACTTTCAGGTTTTGGGTTTTCTGATTTAAATTTTTGACATTCCCATTAGGAATTCTCTACTATATAACTATCGGGTTCCCAAGAAACAAATCTTCAAGGTCACTTTCCATTTTCTTGGTGTTCTTATCCTTGTTGATTCCATTTTAAAAAAAACAATGGCTGGTTCAATCCTCAATTTTAGCTCAACAAAATCCACATTTTCATTGTCTCAGAAGATCTCAGAAGCTACCGAGCCCTCGTCCTCGTTGGCATCACGCAGCGCTTGCCCATCTTGCACCAAGCACCTCGCTTTTGACAAAGGGCCGTTTCAGGGAGTTGCCCCAGAGATGGTGAATCAATGGGAAAAACCAACAAAGAATTTTCATGTTGGTAAAGCAATAGGATCCACCATCCGCAATGACAATGGGGGCTATAATCCATTCAAATACGGGTGGTTTAGAAATGTTTTACTAACATATTCAACATTAATGCGGTTATATTGGGGATAGAATGGGGATGTCAGATTCATCAAATGGATTGGTTTAAAGCATAAAGGACATGAAACGAGAGGAATATTGTGGTTTGCATGAAATATTTGGTTTTCTTAAAAAATTGCCTGTCAACCAATCATCCGATCAAATATAAACGGGGATGCAGTATTTGGGTTAACCCTCAGAACTAGCAAAGTGAATCAACTGGATGAAAAAATACCAAAAATGCTGGATACATTCCAAAAACCATAAGGAATGCTGGTACAGCCTAGTACAGCCTAGTACAGCCAATCGTGCCTGGGTCGTGGATCAAACCCCCGAGCATGGCCAATCATTGACCATCATGATGAATCCCAAAAAATGTAGCAACTCACCGCCGTGGTCCGGGGGTCCACACAGCAAAACTGCGCAAATATGAAATTTCATCAATGACCTGGCAAAGGCATTGAAGGATTCAATGGCCAGCTGGCAAAACCAATCATAAAACGAATCAACATCGATCAACCGCAAAACTTTGATCGTCTTCGGCATCAAGAATCCCAAGGAAGGGGCATTACAAGTTGATGTTTCCCACAAACCGCTAGAAAAAAAACCAAAAACAATGTGTGAATGTTTTGGAAATACCCTCTGGTTATTTAACATAGCCATGGAAAATGGCCCATTTATAGATGGTTTACCTATTAAAAATGGTGATTTTCCATGGCTAAATCGTCTTATCTTTGGGGGTTCCACTGGCCAGCGCCCAAGGGCCCCCTTGGGCAACGCCCAGCGCACTTTGCAAACAAAGAAATCCACCGGCGCCCTGCTTGTCGGGCGCCAGCGCCGCGTTTCGGGCGGGGGCCCTTTGAGCACAATATGCAACGGTTCCTTGGGTTTAGATTGTTTTTTTTTTGGATTTGGGGCGTTTTCTTTAAACGAAACACATGTATTCTGAAAGGACTGGGCCGGAAGGAATTGGAAGAATCCTGGTAGGATTTTCTGGAATTAATATCCCGCACATAATGTCACAACTAAACAAACCTGATCTACCAAGCAGAGACAAACTCTTCAACACACATTGAATGCCATGGCTGGTTTGGAACGGTTTTCCCATTTGGGTCAACTCGTCATCCCTAAATTGAAGAGGTCAAGAAACCCAATGGCATCATTACCAGTTAACAGTTCTTATCAAGTACATAATGTGGGTAAAACAAAAATAAACCACCCATGACTGGGAATGGTTTATACCCACCTATAAAAACGGTGATGATGGGGGATGGTCTATGAAATTGTTTTGCCCACATTAGGCATTTCGCGGTGAACAGCGGCGGTGCTGCCACTGCACTTCGTCAACCTTTTTTCTTCAAACGATCACTGCAGCGGTTCGTCATCCTTGGGGCCATGGCTGAGGTGGTTGACGATCTCTGTGCAACTGGAGACGTTCCATATATGTATATGTATTTTACGTATATATTTTTGTAGGTGCACACACACACAGATGTGAGTGTATATTAAAAGTGAAATGATCCGTGTATGCTGGGAACCACGCGACGTCCAGGGCGGTCTCCGTGCTGTCCAAAGTCAAATACACAAAGGTGACCTTACAAATTCAGACATGCCACGGGTTGAAACGTTTCCACGAGGCAATCTTTCATGTTGCGCAGTGTTCAAGAATCAGGCATAAGAAAGGTATACAAATATGTTGACGCAAGGTTAGAATCGCTCAAAGCCCACCAATCTGTCGGGGGAATCAACATCCATTCGCCATTCTGATATAAGTAAATCAAGAGATATCAAGATATTAAGAGCACTATTCAATGTTCACTCCATAGCCCAACTCGAACTTTCTCCCGCCTTAGTGGCACGTTGAAAGCGACGTCTTTCCTGGCAGAACTCCATTGGTGCGAAACCCTGGTGTCCTGTTTGGGCGTCAAAATCAAAATCCTTGGACCTGGATGGACCTGGTAGATAAAAATCCCGAATGCATTAAATGATATCAAATGGAACTGTTGACACCCTTGACTAGCATGGAACCCATCGGAACATCTTTTACAGACTCATTTGTGAGGTTCCAGCCGTTCGTTTTTGCCATTTCATCACATATCCCAAAAGCACATGACTGGAATTGGCGTAGGTAGATATCCCCAGATATCACAACAAAACGAGGTGCATTCCTTTAAGTGAGTATCTCATGGCTTGGTAGTATAATCCATTTGTAAATGGAATATATTTTGGTTATTCATGGTATAAATACCTACATACTTACAGATAGACAGATAAATAGATAGACAGACAGATAGATAGATAGACAGATAGACAAATAAATAGACAGATAGATAGATACGGGTTTATATCCATGTAATTTGTTGTACCCAGAACACGGGATACAGATTTGTACTCAAAAAAACTCATGCCCTGGGTCTTGAAAGTGATGAAATCCTTTTTACATGAGTTTCTTGTTCCTCATGTTTTATTCATCATCAACATCACTGATCCCAAAAAAAATGACAGTATAGTATAATCGCCCACCAAACAACCATAGAATGATGGGCAAGGGTCACAAAACTGTAATCATGCGCATCAAAAATGAATATCACCGGGACTTATGGATGTTCATCCCCCTGACATTTTCATAGGTATTGATGCATGGCCTACTCTGGCTTTCACAACTTCCTCTGGCACATCCAACGATCTCTCCCACCTCTAGTTGCATTCGCAACCAGACGTCGCGCGCCTGAGCCGAAATTACGTGACACACGAAGTGTAAAGCAGCTTGGGGGGCCACCTTCACAATCCGTATCTGGTTTCAAAAGTCAGAAGCTGGCCATACTGAAGATATTTGTAATGAAATGCGTGATTTCCTTTGATCTTCTTGAGGGCCTTTGCTCGTCCCTACTGGGAATATCAATGAATATCAGCCCAATTGCCAGCCCTGCTCAGAAGACCCAATTGGCTTGAATAATGGAAAATTGCGCTGCTTTGCTCTCCAATGGAGAAACACCCTAGATTCTTATCCGCAATTCAAATACCCTCTGCATTTCAAATCTGCCACTGAGAGATCAGGAGTATAGGGAAATCATGTATAAACGGATCCAAATATGTGCGTTTGTCTGCAAAAACGAGCATGGTTTATCAGCGCTTCCCCATGAAAATGACTATATTTGCGTAGCCCAACCAGTGCTGGTACTTGGCATTTAGTCTACGATAAGGGTTATGTACTTCGGAATCCACATCAAACCAAGTGGCATTTCTACTAGCTCAAGTAGAAGGATGCAAGGATATCAGTTTGACACACCTCCCCCGTCCCCCGGTTCCACCAAGTCCACCGTTCCTTGAAATTCATCTGCCACTGGTACTCGTCTGCAGAGCGGAAATGATTTAGCCCACAAATATTTCAAAAACTTTTGGAGAGGGGATTCTTCTAAGGTTGGTGGTGTGGTCGTCATAATTTTCTCAAACGGACTCTTTTTTACAGGTGGCAGATTTACTCTCACTACGAATAAAACACTTTTTTCCGGCAGATACACATCACTCACAAAGGAATAGGTTTATCTGCAGTCTGCTTTACTTGCTTTGGATCAGGCCATTTTGTAAATGCTTTACTTGGAGTAAGTAGGATCATCACCGGAAATTTGATCGACAAAATGGGGACATACCATCCCGGGAATTGTACAGAAATCGCTTGAAGAACCCATTTATCACTGGGGATATTACCCATGGTAATTTTCCAACGAGATATACCATGGGTATATCCTAAGCGATGTATGATATAAACAGGGTAAATAAGCATACTTGGTCAACCATGCTTGTCTAACACTTCCCTTTCCTGTGATGCACATCCAAGTAGGTTGTCAGCCTCCTCATGAAACATGGATTTACATTACATGTCGGGATGGCTACCCAAATGGTGCGGAAGTCATTGAAGCCATGTGGTCTGAAAATGGGCGAGCGGGAGGGGTTGAAATAATAATCTGGGCCACTCAAGAATTATTGTAATGATTTCATTCACAGGATGAGGTACGGTTTTTTTCAGACGAAATCAAGTGGCTTGCACCCGTGTGCCAAGCCGCCAAATGCTTAAAATAGCACCTTTGGGGAACCCTATTTTTTGAAAGTGGCGTGGTCAGTTGGAAAAATATTTGGTTTGGGTCTTCACTGGTGCCCCTTAATCTCCAACGCGTTCACATCACAATCAGAAAATTCTGTCGGCGGTCGTCCCGGCAAATTCTGAAAGTTCAAGGAATTGGTTGTGTCCGGAAATGGAAGATATAAACAACATTGCCAATGGGAAATTCATGATGATACTGTGGATGCACCGTAACAAACAGATTTTTTTGGACACCAAAATTTCAAACAAAGCCACCCCGTGGCCGGCCGTGGCCCAATTCTATGCCTTCATCAACCTCTTCCTTTGATGCGGCGGTCCCGGGCTAGGCTTTGGTTTTGCCACCGTCTGCGCCACCCCTGGTGCTGGCTCCTCAGCAGGTGGGTGCTACAGCTGATAGTTCATTAATTAAATTGTCTTCAACAAGTACCAATCCCTATCAAATACCAATCCCTATCAAAGATTATTAAGCTGTCTTCGATCTATGATGCAACTATTAATAATACTTTATATTACAATAATGAATAGATCGTTTATCAAATTCTCGAACAATCGATTATACTTTATTGATATATCCATGTCAAATGCATGTGAAATCCATGGAGTCGTTAACCCCCCGCAGAGGTCCAACCCCCCGCCTCAACTTCCTTTGCCTGCATCGCTCAGCATGGAAGCATTGACAAGTCAGGCACAGAAGCATGGGGGTACCCCTTTATCGCTGGATGGTTTATAAGGGAAAATCCCAATCTAAAATGGATTGGTTGAGTCGGGAAAATCTTCACCGGAAACCGTGGATATTTTCCCATGAAGATCATGGTCGGTTTTCCGGCTCAAAAAGATTCCCGAAACCAATCCATTGAAACATACGTCACCAGATATCTTACAAAGTCGTCACAGTTACAACAAAATACGTCTTCAACTGCTATCCCACAGATGGTCTTTTTATCCAACCACATGCAACGAGAAACAGATTGTCAGATTGTGACGCCAAATATACTGCGGGCATTTAATATTTGAATATATTTCAGGGATGTGATTCATGTTAGTCCACAATCCATGGGGGTTTTACGGTTTTACCAACAAGAACTGGGGATAGAACAGTGTCATAAACCTCCAATTGGTGCTGATCTTGAATACCACTTCTCTAATAAAATGTGGGAGGGTGTGTGATGGTGGGTTTACCACATGATTCCTTTTCCTCAAATATGATTGAATTTCAACATACAGAACCCCAAATGAATAGATTCAATATCAAACGTGTTTTTTGGTTGGCCGGGTAATCAATATGAGCTGGAACAAATTATTGATCATATGTAAAGCTACCGAGATTTTTAATAACATTTAGGGAGTACATTGAGTACATGCCACTTATGCATGAAAAACTATAGCGTTTGAGAACGAAGCGAGCGGATGCGACTCGCAATGATTAGGATTTTGGATGATTTGGGGTACCCCCATTTTAGTAAACGTCCAACCAATGATGATGTGTTTTTAAAAAAAATTGGTGGTGTCAAACAAAAGTGCAGAAACAGCCATGGAAATGGGATGGGATGACAGGAGGATGGCTCGGATGGCTCAACCACGATGACAGGTGTGTCGGTGTTTGAAAAGTGTTGGGGGAAGCCGTCAAACTAAGATAACACGAGGTGTTTGCTGAGCGTGGTATGAGGTTGATCAATGGTTGGTCCTAGGCACCCGTCAACTGTTGTACAGTAGGTAAAGACTACATACGACTACATGGTTGAACAATTCTAGTTGAACAATTCTAGTTGAACAATTCTAGTTGAACAATTCTAGTTGAACAATGTCATGAACCAGACCAGTTGACTCTATATATTTTGATACATTTGCCCAAAGATTCACCTATGTTCTGTGGTTTAACTATTGCAGGTAAACAGGTAAATCTGCTAAGACATCCCCTGCAGCCCTGTACTCAAATATACCAATCCGAATCACATGAAGGGCATGGGCCTGTGGTTGATGCTTGCTAAGGGGAATTCGGAATGATCCCCAAAATCAATGGCCACTTCAGGTATCTAAACTGGAGGTACTGTACCATATAAAGCCATATTTTGGGTGGCACGACCAGTTACATAGCCGTTCCACAGAACTTGAATACGTTAGGTACCTCAAATTTACATTCCTGACATGGCCACTGACAAAATGTCCTTGGATCAGGTATGTTGAAACTTATCCTGGATATTAGTGGGGAAAGAAGAACCTATCCCCAGAAGATATCAATAAATGAAGATTTTTTTTCCATCGGAATCTATTCGGTCAACCCCTTAAGCATCCAGAAACAATGTAATTACTGCCAGATTGATTGCTGTCACACTTCCAAATGGCAGGTTGATGTGGTAAGAGGGACCACTGATTGGTCAACCTCGGCCAGTGCCAGCTTTTATGTGCCTTGATGTTGGGTTCGCCATGCCAACATATGTGCACTGGTCACAAGTTGGATTGCACAATTATCCCCATATTGCCATATTGGGGATGGTCATCAATCCATAAGGGATTCATATACACCCACTGCAAAAGCATTCCTATTATGGATTGACCAAGAAAACCATACACCATGCTTATTGATGGCAACTGTCGTGTTTTTTGTCGCTCCTCGCTGGTTTTCTTCCCACATGAGCAAGGCAACCGCCAATCAGTGCCAGGGGCACCTTTGCTTGGCACAGTTCTTGCTTCAGGCGCAAGATTTCCTGGAAGCTGTCACACTTTGTTTGACGGAGGCACATCCTTTGGGAAAAGACACCACTGTCCTATCCATCAATGTTGTCAAGGCAGGTGCAAAAGTAGGGTACTCTTCAATTCTCTGGTGAATCATGATTTTCAGTGGGAATTATCAATTCATAGCCTTTACCGTAGCCTAGTTGGACGGGTCCAGAACCCGGTTATAGGCTATATAACCTTGGTGAATAATATTATTCTATAGCCTATCATTATATAACCTGGGCAATATATCCGGTTATAGCCTTGGGTGAATTAACCTATATCCGGTTGTATAAGTTATATATGAATATATATATATATATATATATTATGTATTTATATATTATGTATTAGGAATAGCCTTCTGCTGCCTATTTTCCAGACCGTTGGCTGCGGAGCTGGAGCTGGCCTCGTCCTTCTCCTTCAACTGTGCCTCCAGCTGTGTACATGATTTCATGGGCACAAAAACATACCAACTACGGCTAGCTAGCGGCTAGCTACTGGAATGGAAAAAAAATGAAATTGTGAAAGTCAGTTGATTTCTGTTTCATTTCAAAAGTAGGTCAAAATTCTGACTTTCGTATCAAAACCTTGATAATGAAATTATGTACGCAATTATGTACGCAACAATCCTTTTTGTTGGTAATTAATTGAATTATGAACCCTTCAGTTCGACCATCCCACTAGAAGATGCTGAACCATTTGGGCGCTAAGGCTAGAAACAGAAATCATGCAACCAACCCGTCGTCAAAAACGGCAAAATTTTACCAGCATCTTCAGGCTCTTCATGGTTTGCAATGACTTCAATCCAATTTTCAGCCCAATGAGCGCAAAGTTCTGTTCCCACATTCAGATAGGTAGAAACCTTTTGGAATCCGATAGCCATACCCATTTAATCCCATAATTCAGATAGGTAGAAACCTTTTGGAATCCGATAGCCATACCCCTTTAATCCCATAGGTAAACCAATAGCAGCATCTCAAGCCGCGCGGAATCCCATAGCACCTTCAGATCCTGCACCGCATGCAGGATCCAGAGGAGGTTTTCCCTTGGTGCCATAGCGCGTTTCGTCGTTTCAAGTGCCTTGGAGATGTTGGAAATCATTACAAAACTGCCACAAAATGGTTGTAAGACTATGGAGAAAAAAAAACTACCACAAAAAACGTTGGAAATCTGATTTTGTTTTGGGTTGAAACCCCTTGAAAACCCTTTGATTGAATACTATTTCTATTTGACTGTTGATGAGTCAAACACTGCAATATTTTTATCAAATTTACCATTGCCATTTTTCAGCTCCCAAATGATTCTCAATAAAAACTGATTGGCCCAAAAGGATTAATGAAGATTCACCCCATCCAACAAAAAAAAACAGGATTAATCCATACCAGAAAGCTCTGAAACCCTGGTTTTTCCGAATATTCAACACCTTTTCTTAGGGTTTGGCACCACTTTCCCACCGTTTCTCCTAGGTTTTTCCCAGCTGTTCCAAGTGCTTCTTATCAGGGCATTGAAAAAATGGCACCTTGCAGGTTGAAGTTCATTCGCCTTGAAATCCCTAGGGCTCCAGGCACTTCTTCCTGCCTGAAAGAACCAAAAAAACTGTGCAACCGAAAGAACCAAAAAGTCAGTCAGATATACCAGTACATGATAATTAATGACAAATGATAGTTAATGATAATTGATGATAATTAATGATAAGTAATGATAAGTAATGATAATTGATGCGAATTAATGATAATTCATGATACTTAAAAATAATTCATGATAATTAATGATAATTAACGATAATTATTGATCATTAATGATCATTAATGATTACTAATAATCATTAACGATAATCAATTATAATTAATTGTGTGCAGCTCACTCACGCCTTTCTACGATCGCCAACCGGTCGGCACTGATTCGAGACTTCCATGTCTCATCGTATGAAACCAAGCCCTAGCTCTGAGCTTGCTGTTTTTCTTTTGTCCTCATGGTAGAGGAATCCCTGTGTAAGAACCACATGGCAGTGGTGAAAGATCTTTCCCCTGGTAGGGATTACAAAAGATTATATACCTCCTGCACGGCACAAGGACCAGCACATATGCCCCCCGTAAAGAGGGAGGGTGTTGGAAAGCTCAACTTGAACCTGACAAGCCAGGCAGCGATCTATTATGGGTGAGGTGGCTTTACACAAACTGTTCGAGGAACAATCTTGTGTGCAGCTCACTCACGCCTTTTAACGATCGCCAACCGGTCGGCACTGATTCGAGACTTCCATGTCTCACCGTATGAAACCAAGCCCTAGCTCTGAGCTTGCTGTTTTTCTTTTGTCCTCATGGTAGAGGAATCCCTGTGTAAGAACCACATGGCAGTGGTGAAAGATCTTTCCCCCGGTAGGGATTACAAATTATATACCTCCTGCACGGCACAAGGACCAGCATATATCCACGCACCCAAACAACGAGTCATGTTTACAGCTATGCTGCAAATGTTTCCAAATTATAAACTGAAAGAAACAAGCGAGTATGCTCAGACATAGTAATTGAAGGTAGGTAAGATAATCCATCTGAAATATATAGCTTTGCCACACGTGAAGATTCCCAACATCCCCTGATTAAAGCAGCTTCCATTGAATTGGTTTGTTGAAAAAGAGCCGTAGCACCACCTCTCCGAAGGCTGTACGGTACGGTCTGAACTGATGCTTTTCGAGCCCCATCAAGGAACAAAGAAATTTAAAACGGGAACGGGATTGAGCTGCGGTTCTTAGATTTCAATCTAAGACCTAAGATCTAAGATTTGTCCAGGAGTCCTGGGGGATCTTAGATCTTAGATTTTGGTTGGGAAATTCTAAGATTTGTTCCGGGGTCCTGGGGAAATCTTAGATCTTAGATCTTGGATTTTGGTTAGGAAATTCTAAGATTTGTTTAGGAGTCGCTTGAAAATATGGGGCGTTGGGGTCCCAATTGTGGTCAGCATAGGTACCCTTATTCAAGTTGGCCGTTGTGGCCTACAAAGGGGGGGAAAATGCCAACACTTCCCGCCATCCATTGGTACAAAACCATGTCTCAAGGGAAAATGCCAAAAATGGGGACCCATGCAATCACCATGGTGAAGGAACGTGTGGTTGATTGGATCATCCGTTTCAATTCATAGCTCTTCCCATGTTGTTGGATGAACTGCAACGTGCAGACTATTCGTGATGATGCAGTTCTTCAATGATCACCCCTAAATCAAGCCAACTGCCAGTTTGTGAACTTGTGGATAGATCAACCCATTTCGCACTGAAACTGGCAGCATTCTCAGGAACCAACGCCGTGCACCTGCCGACGCCTCAGAAGGGTCGTCCGCATTGGGCAATCCACAGCGAACCATCCAAATGTTTGGGTCCCTATAGATTGTTGATTGAACCAACGTCACAAAAATTTGATGTTATAAAAATTGGTTTCCCCATACACGTTACTTCGCCAACCCCCCTTTAAAACCTAGGTTCTATCCAGTTATAACTAGGCTCACAACTCAGCTAAGATACAATCGTAACTCCATAACTTGTGTTTTGAAGTTATGATACTTATCATCCGATTTTATGATGATTAAGTTGGATTATGTTATTTATGATGTTTACTAAAAATGTCTAATTTTAGCATAATCAACATAAGTCAACATAAGTCAAGATAAGTTTCTATACATTTTCTTTAGATTGCCAAACATGGACATTTGATCAGTTAAAGACAAGTGTCAAAAAAAAAACGTGCTCGTTTTTTATTTTTTCGTTTGTATTTTCTGTGAAATGATAGGGAAATTGTATTTAACAACTAAACATGATGCCAATGAAAAAACGCATTCAATATTTCATGTGCTAACCTGAAAGTTAAAGCTGACATAGTATTTTTCAAAAACATGCAAAAACAAATTTGAAATAAATAAGTATAGTAATACATAAAAATCAAGGTTTAATACAAATTTTAAAACAACAACATGTGTTTTGAAATTAAATTTCAAACTAATATTTGTTTAGAATTATCTTACAACAAACGTCAATAACAAATTGAATAATTTAGTTTGGAGGAGAAAATTTCATATGTCATGATACGTTTTTTTTTGAAATAACAAATTGCATTTAGCAAAGAAATATGTTTCACATTGTAAAAAGGAAAATATTGACATAAAAAAAAAAAAAAAAAAAAAAAAAAAAAAAAAAAAAAAAAAAAAAAAAAAA
>Ga0126342_10002031_pt1 | contig 30551 bp, 23 predicted proteins | sample Cyp1metagenome_FD_92528 | JGI IMG/M metagenome (GOLD analysis project Ga0126342, IMG submission 92528) | Coral microbial communities from Lord Howe Island, Old Settlement Bay, Australia - Cyphastrea 1 metagenome | ecosystem: Host-associated > Invertebrates > Cnidaria > Coral ...
CTCCGTTGGTTTGCGTGTCATGTTGTGGTTGTTGCTGTTGGTCAGGGTTGGGCAAAACACTGTTAAGCATTAGACCGTAAGTTATAAACTAGTTAAGCAAGCACGCTTACAGGGATCTGCTTAAAAGTTTTGAGATGGTTTAAACGCTTAAACATTTTGTGCTGAAGTTGCCACATGAGCCACTAGAGGGGTTTCTTGCTTGGCCAATCGGTGCTTATTATTTCGCTGCCCGTCTTTTCGTATTTGTTTGTTCTCCGTGTTTTCTTCCTTTCTTCCTTTGTGTCAGTCTTTCTTTTTTGTTGTTTTCATTTTTTTCTCAAATTGCTAAATTGGTGCCTTCTTTCTCTATTTTTCTCTGTCTCTCTTGTTCTTTTTCGTTTGTTCTCTTATTCTTTCTCTTATTATTTCTTTCTTTCTTTCTTTCTTTCTTGCTTGCCTTTTGTGGCGGGCGTTGCTGTGGTTGCTGCTAGTGTCTGGGCTTTGAGAATGGTGAATTTGTTCCGCAAATGGGGGCTCTGCTGGCTCTACTGTTACACAGCGTGAGCGCATCCAAGGGCCGATGAGGTGCCATAACACAGGGTTGCTCCAACCAATTATAAGTAATTAGATTCAATTATAGCCGGTCAAGGCCATGGAAAAGGTGATACTTTTTTCTGATTTCATCCTTTTCTTTAGCCAATTATCCCCGCCTATTTGGGGTGTTGGGAGCAACCCTTTAATATCGCTTAATAGTTCTTTTAGTTCTGGCTACGGCGACGGCGCCTTGCTGAAGAAAAAGTGGAGCCAATGAGGAATAGATGTCTGAAATTCTACATACTCCTATTCCATCCTATTCCATGGTTCATCTGTGGCTGATTGGATTCTAGCACTCATGGAATGGTGAACTTGGCCCAGCCACGGGTTGACCATGGCTGACCCCAGGCAAATGCTGGTGCGCGAAAAGTGCGAAAACTCAGTAGTTCTGAGTGCGAACAGGAAATCGTTTGTTCATGTTAGTTCAAACATGTTCAAAAAATCAGACGGTGGTCTACATGATTCATCAAACTGCTAAGGCGATGGTCCACAGACTACCTACATCGTTTGAGTGCGGATTCCATGGATGGCTCATGATGGCCCCATTGGGGATCATGGCCATTGCACATGTCCCATGGGTTGATCGATTTCATATAGGTTGTTCAACGGTTGTTCAACGGTTGTTCCACCCCAACTGAAGTCCCAGTTATGACCGTATTCGCCGTATTGGTACAAGCTGTAGCTCGCTTGAAACATGGGAACCAAGCCTCTGGTACATCACCCCACGGGTATCCCGTGTATCATCCATGGATGCTATGGGGGAATCCCCGGACTGCCTGTGCCTCAGGCACCAGCTTGGATACCATTGACCCTGGAATGGAAAAATTGATGCGAATTTGGCCACAGGAGCCTGGTTGGAGCTGGGAGCTGGTTTGAGGATAGCTAGTTAGAGGATTTTGGAGCAGTGGATTTGGAAAAATCGATGAAAATCATGTAAAGGGCAAAGTCGTGGACACTTTGATGATCCATTTGGCACAGCCTCGGTCAAAACGAAGCGCGTGGAACGAGATGATGTTTGAAGAGCATTGAGCATATTGAGCTTCCCACCAGTAGAGAGTGATAGTGCGTTCCAGCTTCCAGTAGGTCAGTAGGTCAGTAGGTTTCTAGAACATTCTAGAACTATATGTATTTCCCGTGCCAATCCGCTGCCCTTCCCCTTGATACTCAACAGCTCCCCAGAAACCTTCGTCCCCAGGACGTTTCCGAGCTTCTGCAGAGGTGCCTTCATTTAGGGTCAAAACATGTCAAGACTAATGATACCATATTTGGGTGGACGAACATCATTGTACATGTGTATGTATAATTATGTATTTATATTTATTATATTATACATATACATACACATTATATACGTGAATAGTGATAAATAAATAAACATACTTTTCCAGTTTTTGTAGGGATATATAAGACAATATAAATATACACGATATTATGTATATATATATATACACATATCTATATAGGTGTCCACCATGGTACCACTGCCAACATTTTGACCCGTAGCTGTTCTCCGAAAAAGGGTGGATCTCGACCAGGTCAGTGGACGCAGTTCTGTTTCCCACGGCGAAGGATGGGCGGATTGGGTCACACTGCGTGAAATGATGTTATCATTTCAGAAATAAAGTGGTTCCAAGTTTCGAGATATAACATATTGCATCCAACTAAAGTATGTTGGATAGTTTTGAGATGTTTTGAGAGTCGAATCAGAGCCATGCTTCGACGTTAAACCAATGTGTTTTCGCACTTGGCGTCTTGGCACTGGGTTTTTCGGCCAGCAGATTCCATGGAGTTGGATCATTTTGGAAACTTCTGGTGCTACCTGCAATTTTCATGGATCTTCATAGTTCTCCCGTAGATATCCACTCGTACGCGGTCCATAGCTCTCCTCTATGGTGACAGACTATGTATCATTGTGTTCATATGCACCAATGCATCAACAAGATTCAACAACTACCTCTAGCCTTCCACCAAATAGCTTTGTCTGATTCTGAGATGGTTGCTAACATAGGGCTACCCCCAAATCATCCATTTGATTTTCGGATATTTTCGGATCTCCCATGAAATCAACATTTTTTCAACCACCCAGCTGTATGAAACTGACCCTCGGAGGCTCCTTCCACGGAGAAGCTGATTTTCCAGAACGGTGCATTTTCCATCCCCCACCCGGAGAAGGCGGGAAGCTTCCCTTCGGATCGCCTGATGGGATTTTTTCATGGGAAAATGATGATTGACCAATGGAAACCAATGGGATTTGGGATGATCGAGTGGAATTTTTGGGCAACCCCAAACTCCTATGATCATCATGGCCATCACCATTTTCTCCACACGTCTCCCATATTTTTCCCTCTTTGGATGGATTTCCCCATGGTTCCCCGGAAAAAAACGAAAAAGGCCACACCGGGCGGCGCTGACAGCTCGATACCCAGTTTCCGACTGTCATCTGAAATAATGCACTTGCTGCACCAGATGTTTCCCTGTTCTGTTTTGTTATAGTTTTTTTTCGTATTGTTTCATTTCATATCCTATGTCACTTGCGCCGTTCAAAGTATCATAACTTGGATGAATCCCCCCGTGGAGCTGAAAAACATCCAAGGTTACTTCGCAGCTGAGCATGGTCTCAGCCTGGGAGTTTGGGCCTCGCAGCTCGCGTGGTGAACCAATTAATAGGATGGAAATGTTGGTCAACTAGCGGTTTTGAGGGCTCTCGAAATGTCATGTTCAAAGAAAATGAATAACATATGCTGATAGCTGTACGTACCTAAAATTGAACATCTCGAAGTAATATGTGTGGCACCGCTGCGGATTCTTCCTTCAGGCACACTCAAAACAGCCAAAAATCGAGCCAACCAGGGCCGAGAATCTTGGGCTTGGCCACAGAAACGTAGACTTTCTATTGGAACCCAATCAATGTATTGCCATGTCAAAGCTGTCAAAGTGGCCGGAAAATTTCAGAATCCTGGGTCCACGAGATGTGCATAGTCTTCACAGGTTCCACTAGTCACATGTCCATCATCTAAGTAAGCTAACATGAAAACTAAAGATGGTAAGTTTCCATGGCCATTTTAGATTTCAACCGTTTGCCCCCAACTAGTCCTATTAAGGTAGCAGACGGCGTGGGCGAGTGGGAATGGCGATTCGGCCTCTTGGCTGAGCAAAGCATGTGGGGTGGGTTACTCAATGGATCACTGGGTCATACTGGATCTGAATATCGGGTGGTTGAACCATTCGAGAACCACTTGAGAGCTGCTCTGTACAGATCTGCCAGGCATCAACGCACGTGCTTTTGCAGACGAGTTGATGAACGGTTGCCAGGAATTCGCTGTGGACTCGGGATGAAATTGGGTAGCCAAAGATGTTTCGAACTTGATGATACTCCAAAGGCCTGCAACATGCTCCAAGAGGCAGAGATGACTCATGACTCATGATCTGATTTATGGATTCCAAGATCAGTGATAATGTTGAATCTTATGCCCCTATCCAATCCGCATAATCAGAGGCTAACTGAACGATTGTCAAACATGGAGATGCTGGCTCATGTTGCTTGCAGAGGCCAACCAAAGATCTGAGTTAGGTGATGGTGTTCCCGTGGATGAATCCAGCCAATTCACGACACCAAATTCATCCATTTTGTGGAAGAATCCCCCAAAATGGCACCTCCCAGTCAGACTGATCAAGACCGATGCGTGCCTTGTTCATATTTGTTCATCAGGACCACTTGAAAGACAAGACAGATATGGAACTGGATTCTTCTCGTGGAGGTCCAAGCCAGCCCAAGCCCCAGAAGCCCCAGACCATGGGATATCATGGGATCAGGTCTCCACAAGGGACTCTGTCAGCTGGACACTGACAGCTTTGGGATGTTTTTGTCCCATGAATCCATACCTGAGGCACGCCTTGCAGGCATTGCAGAACGGATTCCGCGCAACAAAGTCGGAATCCTAGCAGATGAAGGATCCTGAATGTTTGTGAAGCATAATACCCAGCTATTTTGAAAGTTAAATCAGGTTATTTCAGGTTGAAGCACCATTTCTTCATAGTGAAATCATGTGAAGTCACCATTGTTGAAGTTTGTGAAGTCAGCGCCAGTTGCTGCTTCACATGGCCCGTCGCTGAGGTCGTTCGGCTCCTCCACTGGCTTGGTTGCTGTCTTGAACAGGTGCAGAAGTGAAGATGAAGATATGGCTATGGGTCAATACCTATAGATACCATTTTTAGATATTTTTAGTGGGTTATTCACATCCATTTTAACCCAGCTATGACTTGGGGTGAACAAAAGGTACCAGGGTTTATCTCCCCATCCCCATGAATCCCTGAGTCATGGTTGGTTATTGGATTTATTCTTAGCCCATGCCAGGTTTCAACAGTCATAAGAATTATCATTGATATTATGATTATTATATATTATTATCATGTTACTGTAACATTTAGTCTTAGGGTGCATCACATAGTACACACTAATTGCATTCCCTCCATTTTGGACTTGGAAGTATTGCAAGATTTGAATTGACGTTTCCAGGTGTTTCCAGAACGGCCAGTCAAAAAAGGGCCAGGTGACCATGGAACCTTTGGAGTGGTTGATTGATTTTCAACATTTTTCAACCCTACTGCTACCTGTCATGATCATGATGATGATGATGATGATGATGATGATGATGCCCAAAGAACTTTCATGTACTGTACCCTCTGGTATCCTCGGGTTATTCAACATAGGTCTGGATCATGGCCCATCATGGCTCATTTATAGATGATAAACATGATGATTTACTGAACTTTAAAAAAATGTGATTTTCCATAGCATTCCACACGTTAAATTTTCAGAGGGCCCAAGCACCAACCATCACAGGTCCCAACCACGCCAGGTCTGGTCATTTGGGTGTTGCAAATTTGGGCGATTCTGTCCTGCCGGCGTTGTTTTTGTTTTTTTTTCGCGGAGTTCACAGAGGGGGCACGGTGCTGAAAAGTCATTGAGTGTGAATCTAATACCATGTGAATCCATGTAAATCATTGTAAATCCATGTATTAGTATATAGTATATTTATCTAGAGAATTTCTACAGAACTATGTGCCCTCTGACCCTGGGGTTGGGTGGGGCCAACAAACCAGAGATACACACACACAACGTTCTCTCAATTTCCATACGCAAGAAGTATATGAGAAATACCTTTAAGATCCTTTAAGTGCCATGCGAAAAGGCACCGATGCCATTTTTCCTGGAAAAAAGGAGATACACTTTTAGAGTCTTTTGGATCAATTCAACATCAACGACATTACCTATGTCCTCAAGTCTAATAAGATTTCCTGTAACACAGGTGACAATTCATCAATCATGATAGGGTTGGATGCTGTCAAAGGAGACAAATCACCCGCAATGAGTAATGACCAATATATTTTTATAGACAAAGTTCTATACTTTAAAACAGGATCGTTTCACTACAACGAAACATTTTGTTTACAGTACATATTTGGAACATCTTGCAGCAACAAGCATTGCGTAATATTGCATATCATCCTCGATTGTAGCGTGGCCTTTGTCCAACTTCCATTTTGATCATTTTTGATCCAAACGTCTCATTGGAAAATGGAAGGACCATGAGGGACCTGGTTATGATGTTTTTTGATCAGTTTTGCCATCCACGTGTTGATCGATTCGGTCCATACGTGTCCAGACTGGTCCATACTAGTAGCCTAACCATTGGTTTGACCATTCCTTTACCCCACCTCCAAAGGCCTCCCAACCAAGTCCTGTTGCTGAGTGTCGCTACTTGTTCGTAATGTCAACACAATTTATCAACATATTTAACATATCCCATTGAAATTTGAAGGCATCGACTCCCATGGCAGGCTCTTCTTCTCTTGCGTCGTAAGGAGGTGCAGATGGTTCCAGCCTGTACAAGCGGGTTGGATTGGTGATGCACTGTGGATGCACTCAGGATCACTTAGGCATCACTTGGGTTTGTCTGAAAATAGGGTATACTCCCAATGAAATAGCCATTTAATAGGGATAATGATCAGCAAAACCATTGGGTTTAGGGGTACACAACATTTTCAGACACACCCAAATGTTTTTTTTCATTTCCAGGAGCTCTTCAGCAAAAAAATGTGACGTGCTTCAGGTGGATCCGATGAGTGGCTTCCGGTGCCTTGCGCGCACGTGTGAGCAGCAACACGCCTTCAACTGTCCGTGCTCCTCTCGGCTGGTCATCTCAAAGCAGATGATGCGAAACTGGATATGTTTGGATACTTATACCACCTAGGATTTTTTAGCTGGTGCTTAAATCAGATGTTCTTCTTCACCCTGGGGTTAGGTTTTTCCATGTTTTTCCCTATTGAAACCAGGTACCAACTTTCTCTATTGCCTCAACCAGAAGATTTTCCAGCCTTGCTCGAGGAGGGAAAGGCGCGAGTGGCCCAGTGCTGGGCTGAAGCACTGGCGAAGATGGTGGCCTGTAACGGCCGTAAATTCATGAGATCAAAGGTGAATGAGTGAACAACCCTTTCACTGTGGAACTTGTTTGCTACTCTGGAAATTGAATGAAATGGATATTTTACGCTCTGGTAATTTAACATAGCTATTGAAAATGGCCATTTATAGTGAGTTTTCCCATTAAAAATTGTGATTTTCATAGTTATGTAACAGTTTACCAGAGGGTACCATATTGTACCTGCTGCTGCTGGATTGCCATTTAAAGGAGAAGCTGGTCCGCGCCATGGAACGTCGCCCCAAGTCCAAAACTGACTGCCCATACGTTTGGGAGCACAGCAGCTGCCAGCTTCCCATGGAAACCCATGAACTCCCATGATTTGGATCACGTGGATCACACTTTTCATTGGCAATTCACCGAGCCAGAGGTTTCGTCCTGGCTTGGACAAACATTGAAGATAAATTGGTCAGTACACTGTCACTCTGGGGACTCTGGGGACCTCGAAGTTGGCCAATTTCATCACGAAGTACGCAGTGCTCGTAGCACTGCAGGAGACAGAAAACGTCCTGATGGGTTTGGGATCTGTATCTGGTGAGATTAACATATTTTTATAGATGGTTCAGATTCCAATAAATGATGTCCGAACTCGGTGCAGGGCCGCCCGGGATTTGTTCCCATCAGTCAGCGCCGAGGATGCAGACCTTTTTGACTTACACGTACAGGAGGGAGACCTGTTGGTCCTTGGCCTCCAGCCTCAGTTGGGGATGAGCATCTGGCAGGCATTGACTCGAGGATTGACATCGTTTTTCCTCCGTGAACCATGCACCTCTCAGAAGTATGTAATATAAATTAATATAATATGATATAATATAATATAATATTATATTATATTATATTATAATTATTATATTATATTTTCTATTGTTAATATAAACCGCAGAATTATATACATATATCATTATATATGGTGACATTCGGGGAGTTTCCCATGGGTTTTCAGCTCCCAGGAACAGATGGCGTCTTTGACAATCTCTACGTGGATGAGGCACGAGAAACATTGACCCACAAAAGAAAAGGACAACGTCGGCTGCGAGTTGTTGCTCCTTTGTTTCACAATATTTTCAGATATGTTTCACAATATAGATATATTATAGATATACTATAGATATGATATGTACTTTATTGTATTTTTCTATGTTCTATAATTACATGTGTATGTAATTACACAGTACTGCGCATTTACATGCTGAGCTCAGAGTTCAACTCTGCGGGACCGGCGCCTGCCAGGTAAAACCAACTGATCCAAAATCCAAAATGGTTGGGTTGTGGTCACTGGTCGCTTGAATCATGTTGAACACATAAATTTCTAGAAACTTAAGACCACTTAAGACCACTTAAGACTTAAGACCAATCTTGTGGGATTTTTCAAGTCTTCACACCAAGCCGTACCAACGCCTCAGATTTGTGAGCTGGCCGGTGCGGCCGTTGGTCCCTTAGAGGCAGACGCTTGTGGGGGACCTCAAGGAAATTGTCTGGGAACAGATGCAAGCAGAAGGGTAGGAGGGACCCTATGGCTTGCCTCAGATCTCAAATGACCCTGTGGGCTTCCTCAGCAGCCCCAATCCTTACGAATTTCTATGTAGATCTATGTGTAATTATTCTGGTGTGTTCTAGAAAGTGTTAAATCATAGTTTCATCGAGAAGTTGGGGGGTGCTTCAGGTCACATCACGGAGGCTGCTCGGGAGCCAAGACGAGCCAAGCAATGTCCCATCTGCCAGAGCTTCACCTGGCTGCGGACAAAGTAGGTCCCAATGGTTTAGTGAAGTGGTGCCAAATGTTACCATGTGAAGTGGTACCGACATGTTAATTGATGTTAATTTGTTGATATATCTGGTGTCAACAATTGTGGATTCCAAGGCACAGATCGCACAGGCTGTTGCAAAGGTCTGGGCGTCCGCCAGTGGTGACATGGGGTGTAGTTCCACCATGTTCCACCTCCAAGCGCCAGAGATTTCAGCACCTGCTTGAGAACCGACCGATTTGTTTCCCATCCAGAAAAGGGTCCCGTTTCTTTTTTCATCCCATTTCTAGTGAACATTCGCAAAGTCTTGATTGAATGAACATATTTGATCATATTTGAATATATTTAAGTGTCATCAAAAGCGTCAAATTTAAGTGCCAGCACCAGTTGCCAGGCTGCGTTCCATCGCTCCTTGGATCGCCTCGCAAAGCCCCTCGGTTAGTATGATTGTGGCATGGATCATGTGAGTTTACTATAGTTTACTCGTGATAACATGTCATGTGATAACCATCATTAACCATCATTAATCATCATTAACCATCATTAATCATCATTTAATGGGGGTATTGTCATGTGATAACCATCATTAACCATCATTAATCATCCACTTAATTCCATTTATCACAATCATGATGGGTGTATTTGCCCCAACTTCGCATCCTTCCAATTCCTGGGAGCAGTGAGTCTTGGGACTCCATGGAGCAGGGCGCTGCGCGCCGCGACTGTAGGTCGCCATTCTCGGAGCACGCACGCCAGGTTGGACCAACGGTGACGTGGGGATGGACCAACGGAGGGGATGAACTGGATGAACTGGATGAACATCGGAAAACTCATGCATTTAACATATATTTAACATTAGCTAGTGCCAGCTATTTTAAGGGGTTTACCAGAGTGGCTTTTTGATCCATGTTTGATGTTTTTTTGTCTGCTTGATAAACAGATCCTTGTGGCTAGTGCTCAGCTACAGATTTGTGTTTTGTTGTCTGGGGAGATTCGCGGCTTTCCTCCACAAATCACTTTGAGGGATTGCATTTTCCACTTTTGACCTCTGGAAATTTCAGCGAAGCTCAATGTCTCCACCGGACCGGGAATCCACGTATCCGAAAAATGTAGAGGTGCTAGATTGCAAAGCCAATGCATTTTTGTCACTGCTTGGTGAGCATCATTTAAATTGATTTGTTCTTAAAATCTATGAGTGAGTCGACTGTTTAAAAAAAAAAATAGGAGATCGTCCGCAGCATTTTCCATATAAATTCCCTTGCACCAGGCTGGATTATACCACACTGGCGGCAAGATGGACGACATTACCTGCGCCTCTTGGCTTTTTTTGTTCTCATGGTGGTGGTTTCAAAAATAAAGCAAGCTGGGGCTTTTTTTTTTAACGACGGATCCAGGGTCCAAAATATTCCGTTCGTGGTGTCTCTGGAGAGCCATGGTGTACCAAAATCACCCAAGGTTTGCGCCTGGATTTTGTCGCAGTCCTAGAGCTGATGCCTCAGTCCTGCGCTACCTGGGCCACTTGAAAAGCTGCGTCCTTTAGAAACATCTTTCAAACATGTTTATATCATGTTATATCATTTTATATCATAGCTCAAGAAACATAAAGTAAATGTATGATCATATTTATGATATACTACATATAGGAATGAATCATCATGAATCAACGCTTATATTTTTAATCTCTTGATTCAGAGACAAAAGAGTACCACATCCGGACAGGAGGACATCGCCCATTGTACCTGCCCGCACGTGTGCTTTGCGTTGTCGCCGAGGACGGCACTGAATGCAAGACCTGTACCATCCTTATATCCTTGACCCCTTGTTACTGACTCACCTGTCCCATAGTGGACCAAATGCTGCTGGGCGGCGTGTTGCGATATCTCCACGGTTGCCAGGCTGGTCCAATCCAGTTTAACCAGCTCCGCAGCCGAGCTTTCTGCCGCAAATTTCCCAGATGTCACAGAAAACTGATGGATAGCGTCACAGTTGGAGATTTGTCCATTTTTCAGATAGAAATAGGATATGGACACAAATATATATATATATATATATACCCATATGTTGCACCACTCTTTCTCAGTCAGTTGGTTAATTTGTGTTCCGGTTAATGCAGCTGGTTTGTTTTTGCCATTTTCTAGACCAGTGATGCACTTGCGATCGTTCCGCGTGAAGGCAGACCTGTGGTTTCAAAGCACGGTTTGAAGTTGCTGGAATGGTAGGCTGCGAAATACTGGTATTGCAAGGTATTGCCGTGTTGAACTTGAAATCTTGAGATTAGTCTTGGGCTGTTTGCTCACCCTTGATCTGGCTTTGAACTTGCATTTATGACAAAACATCACACAAAACTACAGATTCAAACGCACAGGGTTTGCACGGATTTCTATGTCTACCTGGATTTTTGCCCATCTCAACATGCTTGTCGAGTACATTCATGGGCTGCAACATTGACGGCAACTTGGATACCCGTACTTGAAACAAAGAATCAAGATAGATTGCCAGTGCAGCTGTTAAACTTAAAATTCCAACCACACCCAGACCTCGAGATTATCGAGACGTAAAAAATCCAGACTCGTTTCTTGAATCAGCCTTAGCTGCTGAGCAGGGAGTCAAGATTGAGAGTTGTGACCTTCGTTCCTTTTTGCCATCTCAACGTGGGAGAATTTGCTGGGAGAGCCGCAATGCGTTACAAGTTCCCTCGCAAGATAAGCTTGCGAAGCTTGCACATTGCACCCCTCCTTGATGGAGGCAATGTTTTAAGTCGCACAAAGCGTCTTGAGCAAAGAACAAAATCAGTGCGGCGGGAGGCCTGGTGTAGAGCACCCAGCGTTTAACCGTTTTTTTTTAGGGACGCTTGACCCTCGAAACCATTCAAATTGCCACAAATTCAGTCAATGTGGGTATGCTATCGACAACCGCCGTGAACAATATTGCATGTTGATGATCCAATATGGACAGGTTTTACAACTCAGGTCCAGCATTTGATGGAGGCTTTCAAGGAGTTGTTTGCGAGACTCTCCGAAAATATCAGAAGCATATCATAGAGCCATTATGACCACCAAAACATGTTTGTTGTTGTCCAAACTGCGTTTTTATATGTTATTATGATGCTTGCCCTGCCAGCTGGTTTGGGTGTGGACATAAATAGAACAAAGATCTACGATATACCCGTTTGATTTCACTTAGATAAAACAAATTCTTTATGTTTGGTTTCTTTCTGAAGTACTGGTTGTGCAGTCTTTTGCTGTTTGTTTGCCAAAACTCCACCCGCAAGCATGGCACAAAGAGACGATTTTGTCAATTTCTTTTCATTCTGTTGTGACTCGAGTTTCGTTTGTAGATGAAACTGGGGTCATTTTGGGGACGGCAGAAAAGGTATGGCCTAAAGTGTGTTGTAAGGGGCGGGAAGGGCGGCCAGAAGCCTCATGAGAAGCAAACGAACACGTTGTTTGACTTGGTTGCTGTCATCTCACCACATGACTTCAGGAGTACACGACCTGGTCACTCACAAGTGACCCCATAATTTCGTTCTCCGTAAGTTCCGAACAAGTGGACGCATATATTCAACAATTAGTTACATAGTGATGTACATATATTATACATAATTTACATTTATTTTGTATGTGTTTTCTGCACCCATTTACAAGTTGTATGAATACATGGTCGGGATTCACCAACACCGTGCCTGTCATTCTCTTTAAGCAGGCCTTTGAAGCCTGTGATGCTTCAATTGTAGAACTGCAGTGGAACGAAGGGGCGCTTTGACCAATTTGAATTTCATGTACAACACTGTTTTCTTCCAATGTGAAGCTATGTAGTGTGTAGCAAGTCTTGAGTACGCCGTACGAAAAGCAGGCTATGTCACACAAATAGGCTTGAAGTAGCGAACCGTTGGCAAAGGCAAAGGGCTCTCACCGGAAAAAAAACAAAAGAGGAACAGAGGAACAACAAAATACAGAAAATGCGTGTTTGCTTTCACACTGCCAAGCGACTTTGACCGACTCAGTATAACAGGGCCTGATCATGGTCTTGGTGGCAAGTTACCCAGCTGAAATGGCAAATGTTTCGCATGAAGGCAGTGGAGAACCCCCTGTGTGTATACCCAAAGCTGTTGCACAAATTTGATGTTTGTTGGAGACAACTAGGATGTTGAGTCTGAGGCCCCAGATGGTTAGATTGGTTAGATTTTTGTTGGTTCTTAACGCTCGAGGTTGATTTCATCTGAAGTTTCGCATTGAAGTGGCATCCGTTTCCTCGCTGAACAAGTATTGGAAGGTGCTGTGTGGTACAACAAACAGCTCGATGTTTTCATGTTTCAACTGCAACTTCTTTGGACAACATTGTCATGGATGAACAGGTTCAGATGGGGCCGGTCAGAGGGTACACCACGCTCTGGACGCTCTGGAACCAAGGCTTTGTGAATCCAGTGCTTTTTACCCTGCCCATGGGCTTCAAGGCGTCCTTGGGATGGTGAAGTCACCGAAAAAATGTAGCCAATCTCAAGTTGAAGTTGAATGATATTAGCAGAATATGACCACTTGGGATTCACAGCTCTGCTATGGCCAACGTGTGAACAGCACTTTTGTTCTAAAATTCTAAACGTTGGGTGATGAATCAGGGATTTTACCTGCAAACATCCCTCTCAGGACCATGTTGTTTGTACACAATATGTGAAAATATGTGAAACATGGGTACAGGACTGGGAGCACCGTGAGGTCGAAGAATTTGACAATTCAAGAAGTGGCTAGAAATCAGTCTATCTTGGAATACCGGTTTGAGAGAACACTATCTGTCTTGATCGAATTACCTCAATGTCTTTATCCGCTTGAAAATCCTGTTGTTTTCCCACGAAATCCGACGATTTCCAGGTTTACACCTATGGCCTGTTCATTGCCGCGGCTTTGGCCTCCTGCGTGGTGTGGGAACCTGACGCAAACTCCTGGAGTTGCTACAGAGAAGTTGGAGAAATGGTAATTTTACTTGAAACTTGTGATTTAGAAAACATTTTTTGTTTTTTTGGGGACATGCAGGTTTGAAAGTTGTAGAAGTCATTGTGCTTTGTCCTTTTATTATGTTGCACTGGGGCGCGTCTTGGTAAACACCGAGAATAGCGGTATACAGATACATGTTGGCTCACATTGCCGGTTCTTGGATCTAGTTTAGGTTTCTGCTCCTTCAGCTTTTGGGTAGCGATTAGGGCATTCATGGCAGCTTGCTGAGGTGGTAGTCGAGTCTGAGTTGCGAAGATTGAAGATCCCGGCAGATGGGGTAAGCCCTCACCAGGGGATTGACTGGGAGGGATGTTATGGCAGATTATCTGGGTATATCTGAGTAAAGTAAGCAACCGGGGAGTCTTCGAGTTGCTGTTCGCAGGTTTATTTGGATAAAAAATGGTAAGAGCAGCTTGCAGACTGCCAAATGACTATGGAAATTCATGAAACATATAGGCATTGTCAGGAGATATGAGGTCTTGAGAATAACCTATATTGCCAGTACCATCAAAAGGCACCCAGGCATGTCACGTTTGGAAGGGTCAGGGGTATGATGGGACAGAAAGTTCAAAAGGATCGCCCCAAGCCCTTGCGGTGATACTGGTCAAGTCCTCACACTTTTCCGCTTGAGACGATGAAGTCTCACTCGTATCCTTTTTTTTGGGAGGTGGCTCAGCCACCAATCATTCCCATTCACTTGAGATATCTTGAGATGATTCTTTCCTCATATTTTGCCATTTTTCTTATGGCCGTAATATTGGAGATACTGAGATACCGTACTATCATATACACCCAAGCAAGGGAAAACTGACATGGGAATATGCAGATATCCCAAGAAACTGACTCCTGGTCATTTTTGTTTGTTGTCTCTGAATCATATCGCCCTGAAATTCTCCCAGCTGTGAAACAAGGCCCTGATGATGCTGGCCTTTATCCCAGGCTTTGGCATAGGATCCAAGGTGCGGTTCAACCACTTGGAGGATCACCGGAGTTTTAAGATGCTCAATGATGGGATATTTTTTGAGGGCTCCAACATTCTGCTGTTGACCCATCTTGATGTGATTGTGTTGTTTCATGAAAACGATCGTGGTGCTGCCATTGAGAAAGGGGAATCTTTGGATGATAGGAAGATTAGATATGATATGTATATGACAGTTATATTCTCCACCACTACTGGCTTTGATGAATCTAATCAGGTATGATGGTCTTGTTTTGATGTAGATGTAGAAACCGCCAGCTCATTTGCATGGTGTTTTTTTGAGTGCAACACTTCTGTTTTGCCGCTTCCAAGTGATCGCGTGTCCGAAGCGTTTGATGATATTTGATGCACTTCTTTTGATTACGAAGGCAATCATTGGACATTACTTCCATTGATTTCCTTAGATCGTAGTAGAATAGAAGCAAAATGGCCCTGTCCTTGTAGCTCCTGGTGGCGATGACTTCCCGAGGATGTTGAAGTTAACACGGATCGCGATAGTGACTTCAGGTGTGCTGCATGTTTCTCCCTAAATTGCTAAATTATACTAAATTGTTTGTTTGGACAACCCGCAGAATATAAAGTCTGCAATCTACGTGTCGCTTATATATCTTATATAAGTTGCTTTCTAGACAGTGTCTTCCCCGCCCCAGCCCCGTTGAATCTCGGTGGTCATTTTTCTGGCCGCACCAGGTGCACCTTCTCGTCTCGGCTTTGGCAGTTGGTGGCTCCGTGCCCAACATGTCGCTTGAAACAGGTCGGGCCGCATGGGTTTATCAAATGACCTACGGGACCAAAATATATCCCCGCCTGTTCGGTGTTTTTGCAATTATGACGCCTACCATGATATCTCTGCAGTGCTGCAGACGACCGCCAGAAGATGCCAGAAGTATTTTTATGTTTTTGAAACATGATGGATCGTTGAAATCATGGGAAATCCAAGCATTTCAAGCAAATCCAGACCGTTGAATTTCAACATGCATTGCACGGCCAGCAGAGAAGCCAGAAGGCCTATCCTGAAACTATTGCGGCATCGAAAAAGGTGAACTCATCCCAGTTCAATCAGTGAAAACAACATAACCTTCCAGGCCATCCCCACATCCCATTTTCCAACTCCAGAAACCACTGGAAACCAGTCTCCAATCAGAGCTTTCCCACGAGGCCATAGTTTCATGGGCTCTGCTGTTGGGGGCCTCTTGACGGCCGCTGCTTATGGCTATTGGTGCGGCCTAAGGCATCGCTTCCGAGTTGTCAGGTGGAAATCCAGGTCCAAACCAGATTGGTTTTCAGTGAGAAATTTGACCTTGCAGGCCTATGCCATTGCTGGACATTATCACTCCACTAGTGCCCCTAGGCGGGAGTGCGATGGCGGATGGGTGGAAAAAAAAAAAAGCTCAACAACTTTCCCGAAGAAAAATGCAAAGAAGAGGGAACCCAAACCGTCTACAAAAACAGTCAAACATCCACAAACAGGTGGTGCTGTAAAAGAAGGGCCCCGATTGAACGAAATTCATCGAAGTTCTGATTGTGAAAATCAGGAAAATCCACTCCTATGGCTGCGTCTTGCCAGTATTAGGAGAATCATATTGGAGGTTTCCTCAATTAGGGGTACCCCCAAATCATCCATTGATAGATGGGATTTTCCCTTATAAACCATCCAGCTATTGGGGTACCCCCATTTTCAGGATTTTTCAGGAACCCCCCAGAATCGAGGGAATGCACCGCAGGCCATGCGGTTGGCAAGATCGGCTGCTTTTTGCCTGGAGCATAGCGATCCATCTCTGATTTTCTCATTGGCAAAATATCTATGACGAAGTATCCAATATCCGATATGTTTTTTTTTTAAATATCCCATTGATTATCTCATATTATAAATTTATAGTCCCATTAATTATACGTATGATATTATATGGTATCCCTCCCATATTCCTATTTTGGCATAGCTTGAACTACCAACGAAGCTTTCGGCTTTCATCGTTTGTTTCAGGCTTTGTTCCCATGAAAGCCTCGAGGTCGGGCGATGGCTGCTATGGGCCACCCAGCGACGTCTCATGGGTGCGCTTTTTGTGATGATGAAAATCAACTGGGCAGCCCGTTTGAAGACACCTACATCACTATAGAGATTCTTGCCACACTCAGGAAATCTCAGGAAGCATTTCACCATTCGAAGGGGTGTTTTTCAGCGTCACAGGAAAACACAGGACACAGGTGAAGATTCAGGATGTGGGTCAGATTCAATCGGTACCTCCAGGCGGAGCTTTTCTTTTGACTTAGAATCTGTGAAATGACCCCTTGTTGAGGTGCACTGCTGATAATTACACATTCTAGCTGATACCATGTCTTCAAATTTCTTAGAGTTGATGGTTTGGCTGGCAGTCGCAACAGCCTGGCAGTTCGCAACTAGGATGCAAGACTCCCTTGCAGTTGCATCTCACCTCATTTACTGTAATCATCTGTCATCTATAATGTCTATAAGCAATAGTTGGGTTTAATTACAGATGATGAGACAAGATCAAATCTCTTCAGAAGGTCAGGGGAAGAGCGCCCAATCATTGTTGGTAATGGGAATCGGGTTGCAGGCAGTGGCCTTCCCAAACGGACTAGTTCCAACGTGCGGGCCTTGATGCTGAGAGCCATCAATGCATCCATGCATACTGGGTCAACTCCAGTCACACGAAAAAGACAAGTTTTGCCAAAGAATGTGCTGTATATATATATATAATTAATTACAAATATATATATATATGCTAGCCCCCCCAAAACGGACGTTTTTGAGAGTTGGCAATGGTATATTCAAGGTATATTAAAAGCAAACAGGTGGTAAACACACGGTATTTTAAAGATATACTAAAGATGTATATATATATATATTATATTATATTATATTATGTTATATTATATTATATTATATATATTCATGGCCAGACTGGAATATCACAGGTATACTACAGGTATGTTAAATGGTATATTAGAGGTGTATTAGATGGTATACTAAAGGTATATTAAAGGTATTTTCAAAGTCAATTAAATGGTACATTAGAGGTAGAATCATGGTATATAAAATGGTATGCTAAACGCATATTAAATCATATAGTAATGGTATATCAAATGGAATATTGATGATTCTTACATGGTAAACCAAGTATAGATTGTATATTAAAGGTTGATTAAAGACAAACTAAATGGTAAGTAAAAGGTATTTTAGAGGTCAATTAAATGGTATGTTAAAGTATATACCTTCAAGGTATATTAAAGTATAGTAAACGATATTTTTAATAATATATTAATGGTATATCAAATGGAATATTACCGATTCTTAAATGGTAAACTAAGTATAGATGGTATATTAAAGGTTTATTAAAGATAAATCAAATGGAAAATAAAAGGTATTCTAGAGGTAGGGAGGTATCCTAAAGGTGCATTAAAGATGTTTGCATGGCCAATAAAATTGTATATTTAAGGTAGATTCAATGGCATATCTAAGGTATATAGATTAAAGCGTGTAGTGAAGTTTTATGCATTGAAGGTATATTTAAAGTATACTACAGGTATTTTCAAGGCCAACTAAATTGTATGCTAAAGGTAGTTTCATCGTCATCCAATGGAATGCTACAGGTATATTGAATGGTATAGTAAAGTTTTTTTTAGATTGTATTCAAAAAGGGATACTGAAGGTATGCCAAAGGTTTACTAAAGGTTTATTAAAGATATGTTTATGGTCAATAAACTGGGATATGAGAGTATATGGAATCTATAATGAAGCTATATTCATTGTATATTTAAAAAAATGCTGATCAAGATATTGTTCTTACTCTGGTGCATCAAAAAGACAGACATATCCAACATGTTAGAATCTGGTGTTTTGAAAGAAATACTGTATGATTGAAGGACGGCTTAATATTAGTTTGAAAGGAAGACTGCACTTCTTCAGAAAGTGCTCTATTTTTTGTAGGGGTACTGTTTCTTGAACGAAGTCATACTTTGTTTGGAAGGAAAATTGCAGTTTATGAATGAAGGTGTTTTTTTTCAAGCATGCAAGGGAACGCTGCAATTTAAAACAGATTGCTTCCTTCAAGAAATGATGTGCTTTCTGACCTCAGCATATGCTCATTTTTTTTGAAAGTAATAGTGTGCTTACTTTGTTTTTGCAAAAGGTTCCCAACAAATACTACCTCTTTGACATCAACAAAAAGCTAAAAATGGTAGGTACTTAGAGCAATTTTGTCACCAAAAGCGTTTGCAAACGTTTGCAAACGAGACTGGCTCATGATTCAAGATTCAACAAAAAACTTCTTGAATCCAGAAACTCTGCTGATCAGGATTCAAGATTCAAGATTCAAGAGCCAAAAAATACGTCTTGAATCCCGGGGCTAAGAGTTTCTGGATTCAAGAAGTTTTTTTTGAATCTTGAATCTTGAATCCTGAAAGTACTTGGGCCCCTGGACTCGTTTGCAAGCGCTTCTGCTGACAAAATTGCTCTAAGTACTTGGTTTCAACAGTAAGACAACAATTAATACACACATATGTATATAATTGTATATATATATAATATACCCCCCACTGGAACTCAAACTGAACAGGGTAATTTGTCCCAAAAGCATTGCGACCTCAAAAACGTCGGTTTTTTTTGGGGGTACCATATATATATACGTATATATATATAGTATAGTATATACACAGAATCATAGTTATAGATACACAATATTATGTAATAGATATATATATATGTATACATATATATCTAGTTGAAAGATTTTGGAAGATTCTTTGTCCTGAAGAATATGGAGAGATGCATGATGTGACCATGCTTATCAGGTTATCATGTCTCTTAGATGTTCTCAATCCATGCGAAGACTAACAGCGCATCCTTTTTTATTTCCGACCTAGATGGTAGATGATGGCAGCATTTTCATGCATGTTCTGCTTCTCTGGGCCAAGGAGAACTGCCGTTCATCCGACGCCGTTGTATGAGGCTACCCTCTCCATGGTGCGGAACTCATATTGGTGCTGCAGCTGACCACGGAACTCAAAGGGATTGGTGGTTCCAAAAGTTTCCATCATATTCCAACATGTTGGATGTTTACTCTCTGGTAAACTAACATAGCTATTGAAAATGGCCATAGAAATAGTGAGTTTTCCCATCAGAAATGGTGGATCTTTCCATTTTCCATAGTTCTGTAACAGTTTACCAGAGGGTACTCTCTGGTAATCAAACATGGCTGGAAAATCCCCCCATTGATAGTCTGCACCGTCACAAAGGGCAGACCACGCAATCTTGATGGGCAAACCATGGCTCATCATTCCGCGAATCTCTCTATATATATATACATATATATACACATATACACTGTTTTGTATTTATGTTTGTATTTGTTTACTTATTGCACAAATCCTCAAGACTTACATTTACCCATTTACCTTCAATGCCTTCAAGTCACCATGTCATTTCCCACAGAACGACTCTTCTTTCCGTTTTTGACAGTTTTTTCGATCCCACGGTAACCAAAGCCAGACATTTGAGCAATTAAACACACCCCTGTTAATTTGTGATTTTGGTCGGTTATCAATCTACCTGATTCGTTGGGGATAATTGTATAATGTTATAAGCCAAAGTTGACGACATACCGGATACCATTTATGATTAGGATTCTCATATCATCATTGTCCTTAATATTCTCGCGAATTATTCTTCCAGTCTTGCTATCATTGTCACTACTAATCTACTATAGTTCACTTGCTTATATTGTTCTCATTATTGTCACTACTATTCTTATTCTTATGACAACGGCTATTACAATAACTATCGCCTGCTTGCCTGTTTTAGGTGCTCTTCTTGCTGCTGCACTTCCTGGTTTTTCTCCCGGTGACGGGCGGAAACAAACGACGAGTAGGCAGCAAATCGCTGTTTTTTTCCGATCCCCCTTGCCAGTGCTGAATTCCAAAATGGAGGTAGCATGTGGTAATACAGCAGATGCAGTGTACATATATATATATACATATATAGTGTGTGTATATGTGTATACATATATATATATATATATATAGATAGTGTATATGTATACACATTTGTATACACATGCAGATACAGAGGAAGAGAGAGAGAGAGAGATGTATATGTACATATATATTATATATATATACACATAATATGCACATGCATGCACATTACATTCTTATATAAACTTGTCACTGAATCTATTGAATGCAGCATAAGGCAGAAGATCATAGAAATATGACGGAATGATATAATTATAGAAAGAGAGATAGAGAGAGGGAAAGAGAGTCGAGCCAAATCATGAAATGGGGAAACAAATGTCATAAATATCCCCAAGCATTGGTGTGTCCAAGAAAACCCAGGCGTTCGCAGCGCCCTGACTCTCTCGCTTTATGGCTTGGAACGGATGGTCATCGAACCCTTTCGAAGGTGCTGCCAGGATGGGAGGTTTCCAATGTGTTTTTCACTGTTCATCCCGGACGACCAACAAAAATAAGCAAAGGTGCTAGCCATTCCCACCGGGCAAGAAGTTCGGCCGGTGGAAATCATTTTTTGTTCGGCAAACTGCGGGATGCCACGACCAAGCGGTGTGAGGCATCCACCCAGCGACTACCTTTTTGGGCTCACAGAGTACCAGTTTCTGGCTGTGCCTTGCAGAGATCCTGTTGGCCATTTAGGTCCAGACTTGATGTGACAGCAGTGTATGTTCCTTGGGCCAGGAGTATCCAACGACTACGGTCCACTACCAAATAACATCAAATAACCATCACATAATATCAAATAACATCATAGAACAGCAATCATTTGTTGAGATGAAACACACTCACATCGTCTCGCACTTCCTTCCCAAGGTGATCTTCATCTTGATTGGGGCTGTGGCTTGGCAGGATCTGCATTTAGAGATGGTTACATTTTAGGAAGCACCGCATGGTGCCCAGCAAACTACAATTAATGGCAGTGACAGCCCTAAGATCTTTCTTAAGGGCTGAGAACCCTCCATACCAGTGGAATGGTGGAAGCTCGAAGATGTCAGCTGTTTGCCACGCCAGTTCAACGCTAATCTCTTTGCCATGAGTTCGATGCTGGTGCCCGCATAGTTTCAGGAACTTGATGCAATGTCCGGATTTTTAGCAGTTTTGGAGGACTTGTTGCAAACAGATTGTTTGTTATTTATTGTTTCACACCGTTGGTTGTCACCGACAGAGGCCGAAATCGCTCCATGATGGTGACTTCACCTGGGTGTCTCATAAAGTAGATACCATAGACATCCATAGACCCTAGTTTTCCTGATGTTCACAGTCTAGTTGATTATGAACTGGGTTTGGGTATGTTTGGGTCATGTCAGTCATGCCAAAAGATCGGACAGTGACACTGCCCGGGTGTTTTTTCGGATCCAGGTGCTGTACTCCATCGGCGGCTCAATGGATCCTTGGCCCCTGAACTTTGACAAGGTTGGGGACAGAAATCATTCGAAGGGGGGCATGTTATGGAGTGGTTTTCCATCATTGTCTCATGATCTAATATTACTATTATATATTACTAAAACATGTACAATTATCATACATTGTATAATATGTATAATCTAATATTACTAACACATGTACAACCAGGTTATATCACAGTACTATCAAAATATGTACACTTTCAAGAACTGCATAGATATCTAGGTATCCTGTGAGATCTCACAGTACCATCTAAAGGCCTTGGACCCTTCTTGCAACATCTTGCAACATCATTTGCAAGATTTAAGTCCCAAGGTTGCTCTTGGGTACAGAGAATGGCGACATCACTAGTCTACCTGTGATCTGACAGTATCAGTAGTGGTGCAGATGTTTGTCGTGGATGTTGTGAGAAATGGTTTTGTGTTTTCTGCAGCTGTCCCTTTTGGCAGTTGGTTGAGACGGAAAAAATCACACAACAGGAAGACAGCAAAGCAGAGAAAGCCTCAGAGAAGAAGAGCGACTGAGTGGAGCGTGATGGAGCGCAATGCTTCAGAAATCCTGGGCTGCAAAGATGAATGTTGTCATTTGATGTCATTTGTATATAGATATCTTTCCTTGGTTATCCTGGTGAATCCTTCTATGTATTGATTTTATGTTTTTTATGTATGAACACACATTTGCAAGTAAACATCAAAATTGACAAATGTCTACAGCGAAACAATGTGAAACACATCTCTTCAGATGTGAGAAATCAGCTAACTAGCTCCAATTGCATCTAGTCCCAGCCTAGTCGCGCGTTTGACGCTGGCAAAAGTCCAGGGTCACTTTGGGGGACTGCGATTCCAGCCGTGCATGTTCGTGGAATAAGAAGAGTAACAGATCCACTAGAACAGAACACGTGTGGGTTTGGACGCCTGCGCACGCGTTTGGGTAGCCATCCCTTTCCCATTTAATTAATAAATACTCCTTTGAGAAACAGTGGTTTAGTGATGGAATTATTTTGGGATCCCATTCAGGATCATTCAAGGGGGTTGTTACTAAGTGATCACATCATGTTAGATATTTTAGTCAGGTTTAGGGCATTTGAAAGACCAGCACAGACACCCCTTTTCTTTCCACTGTCGGTGTTGGTTTGGCTTCATTGAATGAGTGAGATTTTGACAAGCCAGTGATGCTCAGTTTCCATGACAGCAGACGCTTTTCAGTGAACATGTAGCCGAAATGTAGAATGGGCTTTCTATTTCCGAAGGGATCCTCTATAATCCTCTATAATCCTCTATATATCTCTATATTATATATAATAATACAATACATAAATACGTTATATATATACACATATATATATATACAGTATATATAATATATATATACCCCCAGGCCGGGGGTGCCGCCCAGAGGTTTATCATGTCACCGATTCTTTAGGGTTTGTTTAGGGTTTGTTTGGGATTGTTTCGGATTTATCTAAGGTTTCATTTTTGGGTTTTTAGGGTTTTACCACGGTTTTAATAAGGTTTTACTTTCAAGGCTTGCTTAGGGTTTCATGTCAGATTTAGGTTTTAGGGTTTTGTGTGTTTGGAAACAAGCCTCGTCAGCCATTTGGCCATTCGGTGAGTGTGCCTTGAAGATCCTGCCTACTCTGGCGTTGTGGCTCAAAGTTGCGCGCGGCTAAGCCGCAAGCAACCCCACTTAGTTCTAAGAGGCTGTAGCCACCGAGAATGATGTTCTCACAGCTGACAGCTGATAATCCGCAGCCACAAATTCATATAGCTAGGGATGAGATCGAAGCAGGTCCCCGGATGCGAATGGACGTCATGGATGCGAATGAGAAAATCATGGCTCAATGGCATCATAGCACTCTTCCGATGGCCTATGCCATTTGCCACGGCAATGGTGTTTGGAGACCAAGACTAAAAGGGTCACTGAGATGCTGGTTGGTGGTTCTGGTGGTGAGAGATTCCACGGGTCATCGGGACTGGGGGAAATCCCATGTTTTTGGTTACCCTCTGGTAAACTAACATAGCTATTGGAAATGGCCGTTTAGTTCGTGGATTTTCCCATTGAAAATGGTGGATCGTTCCATAGTTATGTAACAGTTTACCAGAGGGTACTATCATAATCCATGTAGGAGTATCTGATTGTTGGTTCTCAGGAATTTGGCCGGAACCAACTGGTGTTTTCTGTTGAAGATAGACCAACTCTTTGCGCATTCTCCTTTCCAAGGATGCAGACAAGACGGAGCCCATTGCAGGTGGGGGGGTCTTGTGAGTCTCATTTGGGGAAACATTTTGATGTTTTTTTTTGCTGACGTTTTGTCTGTTTATGATCGTATCATTTTGTTTTCAGTATAGGTGAGTGTTCAACTTGTCTCCAGGTTTTGCTGCTGCATAGGCCTGCAAAAGTCAAACTCTGCTGGACCAACCAATCCAATGAGTTCGCAGAAAGTAGTTATGTCGAAAGACATGGATAGATCATGATAGATCGCTCATTTCATCAGTCCGTTCTTTCCACAGGTGTAGTGGTATCAAATTCAAATGTTACCTTTTGATTCTTAACATTCCAATCATAAGCCACCTCTTGACCCAAGTCCCTTTTTGTACAGCTACTCCAGGATCCCTAGCACTTTAGCCAAACTCAACAAGATCAGGTCTCTCCCTTTGTGAAGTTGCAGACTCAATCAGATTTCTGTTTCCTGGGATGGTGATAAGGAAGTTTGCTGCATATCATCTACGTACCAAGAATACCATGGTGTCTCCATCCCTGAGTCAGTGGTACTTCCTTGCTGTGTTTTCGAGGGCTAGTCGGCTAGTTCCTACAGTCCCATTTGGCTGGTTCATACAGTTGCATCTTGATACCCTTGGATCTTGATAAGCTTGCATCATGATCATCATGCATTCACGGCCATAGCGCCACACACTTTCCGTGTTGCCGCTGGACTAAGGTTTCTCGCCTTTCTGGTGGTGTTCATTGCGTGTGTTTCACCTTGCGTAGCCCAGAATGCGGAGGATGCCTGGAGGGTCCCAGGGGTTTGGTGGATCATGGCTGGTTGGGTGCTTGAAGGCAGCGATTGGTTGTCACAATATGATTCATATGATTATCATATGATAATATATCACAATTCCCCACATGCAACCCTTGACTGCTCGAGGTGAGACCATGGGGTGTAAGATAGGAGGACAAATGCAACATAGTGCGAAATAGTGCAACACACAGGAGAAGGAGTCAAAGGCTAGGGAACTATGAACAACAGTTCCTATCTACCACAATCCTACCGAACGGACATAACATATCCGGTCGTTCAGAACCACGTGGTATTCATTGGTGGTGGGCCCACAATTTCAGGTAGCGGAACAGATTACACCCTAGTACCATCTAGTACCTAAGTGCCGCAATAATTGCTCCGCAATCGCTACTTGATTGCTCAATTTGTGTCCAAATCGACATAAATCGACATTGTGAATTTCTGAACAAATCGACTTTAAATAACGGTTAAATCAGGTTATGTCCATCGAGTCCATAGTCTCTCTGGTACCCCCTCGATAAGCACAGTGCTGGGACACTGGCAGGACACAGCAGTCGAAGATGAGGCCATTGCATGGGGAGGAGAATCCACTGGGTTTCACACGGACTAAGAAAAAGGGGAGATTAAGCATGAATAAGCAACACATATCATGTATTATTATTATTATATTATCAGTGCCATACTCGGGGTATTTTTCAGCTTCCAGTGAGCATTGTGAGATCCCTGGCTCTGTTCCGAACGTGGGATTTGCAAAGGTCACTTGGGTATGAGCCCGTGCAATCCCATAGCAGATTGACATTTTGCCATAAACTGTTTGGGTTTGCAAAGTTGCTGAAATATGATGAAATATGGGTATGTCTGAAAATGGGGTATACCCCCAATTATAGCCATTTAGTAGGGATAATGATCATTAACCATTGGGTGTAGGGGTACACTATTTTCAGACAAACCCATATACTGGTATGATGAACCATTAGATTTGGGATTTGGGGTTCCAAATGTCACAACTGAGGCTATTTTGTTCATGTGAGGCCATCGACTTCAGCATTGCCAACGAAGGTTCTGTGACCAGCACTGAAGAGGTCCGATGCACAGTTGAGATCAGTTGAGCAACTCTGCTGGGTCTGGAAACACAGTCATTTACATCACTTCTATATACTTATATCATCTTATATCAATATCACTTCGTGTTTCCTGTCTCTGGGATGATGATACCACAATTTACCTGATACAGGGCTGGTGGTTTCAAGATTGCTTTTCCATCCTTTTTTCCATCCTGCTTCACAAGATGACACCAGATGGCCCACCTTTTGCCTCCAGGTCGTCAGCGGAGTGCTCCTAATCTACGGGGAGATTGACACCGACTTCTTGAGTTCAGGCGTATCCGGTGAAAGTGGGGACCACTGGTTTTCCTGACCTTTAAACCAAAATTTATGCAAACGCTCCATTTAATATCATTTAATATCGTTAAACATCATGAAATTTTCATTTGATATCATTTAATAATTAATTATATTAGATAGTAGAGAGAGACCAAGCGCAATGGGGAGCTGTTGGGAGTTACGTTAAACACAGAATCAAACACTGATGTTTTTTCGGATGTATTGCAGGCGTACCAACACCAATCATAATCCAGGACCCCAAGGGGTACATACCTCCAACCCAAGACAGAACCACCTTGGTGCATGCAATATCATACAGATATGTATAGCATTGTATAGCATGTAAAGCTGGACCGCCATACGTACCTTCAGAATGTGGTAGACCCCAGTTTCGTACCATCAATTTATAATTTAGAAAACGTGCCAAAATTGGGAAATCGTTCAGCTTAAAAGAAACATACGGAAAACATTCAGAAAATCACACGTCCGAATAAAATTTAATCACTTTCTGCCAAATTTGGTCGGCGCATCTCGTGCACAATTTTTAAAAGTGGTACACTTTCAGAATTCCTGCCAGAAAAACGGTATTTTTTTGGTTCGGGCTTCAAAGAATCGCAAATTCGTAATTCCTGCACCCCAACCACAAAAGGTCCGCATTTTGCGTCTTAAGTTTCAAGCAGTCATGAAGACATATGAAGACAGCAAACGGTCATTTTTGTTTGATTCGAACATTTTTTGGAGACTTGTACAGAAATCATGAAAACGTACAGAAATTATATAAATCGTACTACCGCAATTAGTACAATAAATTTCTGACCCACCACAAACGTAATATATCTAGAAATTCAATTCTTTATAAAATTAAATAGAAGGCCCCAAACCAGGTCAGTCCAACGTTCAAACCCCACAGGCGATATAGATATCGTAATCAAGGAGACCTTGGGCCGGACCCCCAGACCCACAGCCATTGCAGCACATTTTTGTGGGGGCACAGCAAGTGGTAGGTTCCAAGCAGACCTCCCGGTTTGCTGTGCAAATCCAACGATTTTTCATTGCATTCGCCATGAAAACTGCCATTTTGGGATATTTTGGGGGTATGCCCATTTTCAGTGAAACCGATATACAAATGATGAGTTGATTCGTGAATGCCCTGGTTGGGATGTTTTAGGGGCACCAAAATGACCTTAAATCACCAGTCACAACCGAATATATCCACAGGTTCATTGCCAGGTGCTGGTGCCGCCAAGATATCTCCACGACAAATTCCAAAAGAATGGGCACCGAATCGTGTTTCCCTGATCATACAGACACATCGGTTTTCCAATGCTGCCAGGGCGTTTGTTTTGTGTTGGCTGTGAACCATATTGAGGGTTGACGGTTGATGCAAAACCCTGCAAACAATGCCGGTATATTTTAGTGTTTTGTACTTCCATTGCTGAAGAAAACTTATTTACATGAGTTTCAACAACCCAACCTCCCGTGACAGTCAAGTACACGTGTGTTGCTTGAATGGTTCCTAAGGAAAGGTTTGCAAGAATTTTGACAAACCGACCGGGGCACCAACTCTCACGAAGATGTTTGTGGCCAGAAACCCATGGGTGCGACAGAGGGTTCTATGATTTGATGTGGCTACTGAACGTAGCAAAACCATGGGGCACCATGGCACTTTTCAAAGGGGACACGTCCTGTTAAGATCTTCAAATATGCTGTTGATCCAAGTCGAACATACATTGGGTTCTACTATAATCTACTATATTGTTGTTCAAGGTTATTTCCATCCTGTTAATTATATTTGATACAAGACAACTGGCTGAACTCGGTATCGAGGAGGTAAAATGGAACTAAAATTGAACCCCCACCCAGCACTCAACATTGAGGATGTGCGAACCGTTGGGCAACGGCGCATAGGCGGCAACAAGGGCGGGCAACGGTATGGGATCACCAGGTCACTGGCTTGATTTGCACAGGTGTCTGTGTGCAAGCCGAGGACATAGTGAACTTGGTATAACTTTGAATATACTGCAAAGGTATTAGAAGCTAGAGCGAGCTGCTGCAAAACAGACATATTTCCAAACAGGGACTGTGGGGCACATACCTGTGAAACTGAATTCCCCTGCACAGGCATGAACTACAGCTGGCAGATCCTTCCTCCTTTAGAAGCACTTTGGCAGAAATTTGTGGCACAGAGTGGAGGGATCCTGAACAGAGATCAACGATGATCAATGCATGTTTTCTTGTGGTACATCTGACCGGCGCCGTACGTTTTCTTTGGATTCCGGTTGCAGATGTAGACATTACCAACGTTTTCGATTCTCACCCGCTTTGCCCCCTCCAAACGGAAATGGAGAGTTGGGCTCGTCCAAAGAATGTCAACATTTCTGTCGGAAATTGGAATTGTAGGAATGAACTTTCTGCAAAACCCGGTTGCATGTTACCTATTCTACACGTTCTACGTACGAATATTTGAAAGCATACGTGGAGATTGTACGTCTTTGACTCACGCATCAACCCTGAGGCTGGAAAGGATTGCCCCTTGCCAGCAAGAGCCATGTTGAGGGTCCATGATGAAAGTAAAGAATAATTAACAATGATTAACCATGATTACAGTATATTACAGTAACCTCAAAGTCCAGGAATCCTCCCAGTAGCAGGCGGATTCCTCAGATGAAATGAAGAAATGGTTTGATCATTTGTTCCAGTTTTGCTATAGATTGTAAAATTGTAGATGCGTGAAGTAAGGTGGCAAGTGGAATGGAACTAGAGGACCATTCATTAAAAAGGTTGCAGGGGGCATGTGTTTGACACGCTGGCATGCTGAACCCAGCACTGAGTCACTGAGAATCGAGCACTGGTCACTGGTAATTGGAAGCCAATATACTGTATAGTATTGCATACTTATGTAATAGTATTGTTATCAGATATGATAATGATTTGTTACATCAACTGAACAGGATTATCCTCCCAACTCCAAGGGTTTTTTGGAGAGCACTTTGAAAGGCATCAACCGCTTGGCCATGGCGTGGGAGCCAAGTGGCTGGGCTTGGGGATGGTCTCAGTCCGTCTCAGTCATCTCGGTCGAGATCCAGTGAGATGTGAGCAGAGCTCAGCAGATATTTTCACACGGCGCTTTCACATATGTCATATCTGCATTAATATCATCATAATTCATCATATATATATCTGCAAAAATTCAAACGTATACCCTCTGGTAATTTGTTACATAGCTATGGAACGATCCACCATTTTTCATGGGAAAATCCACTATTTCTATGGCCATTTTCAATAGCTTTTTGTATGTTTACCAGAGGGTAACAACCATTAAATCACATTAAATCCCATTAAACCACCATTTTCCTATGGTTTTCCCAGGAAAACAGCAAGTCATGGTTCGATCATATTTCCACATCTTCGCTACGGGGCTCCTTTTGAGGTGGGCTTCGGCCCCAAGGAGCCGCCCTTCGACAAGTATCCTGCACCGCCCCTGAGGTATCGGGGATCTCAGAAGTGTTTGATATTTGTTACCCGGCCTGGTAAATTGACATGGGAAAACCATAGGAAAATGGTGGTTTAATGGGATTTAATGTGATTTAATGGTTGTTACCCTCTGGTAAACTAACATAGCTATTGAAAATGGCCATAGAAATAGTGGATTTTCCCATCAAAAATGGTGGATTGTTCCATAGCTATATTAAATTACCAGAGGGTAAGGGCAAAGGATTTTTTTGGGGGGTAATTATGGTACTACGTGGTAATTACTAATCCCCAAAATTCAGAGGAAATTGGGGCACTTATGAATTGTCAATGGTCGTGTTCCTTCACACAACCGGAAATTTCCGGAAATGTTGAAGGGTTTATATTATATACTAGTACCATGATATTCCCTCGTTATCTGCGGTGAAGACAAACTGATTGTGATATCAACAGCAGATCGTGCCGCCCTGGTAAAGCCAAA
>Ga0126342_10002032_pt1 | contig 30550 bp, 23 predicted proteins | sample Cyp1metagenome_FD_92528 | JGI IMG/M metagenome (GOLD analysis project Ga0126342, IMG submission 92528) | Coral microbial communities from Lord Howe Island, Old Settlement Bay, Australia - Cyphastrea 1 metagenome | ecosystem: Host-associated > Invertebrates > Cnidaria > Coral ...
ACCAAAATGCCACGTGCACTGGATAGTGAGGGTCAATGTTGAAAAAGTAGCAACATCAATAATGCAACCACCCCCTGTATCATACCATTGATTTGCCATACCCTTGGTATGGACTCTGTTTTCGAAGACTTTGTCCTCGTCCCGTCCTTCGATTGTTTTTTCAAACACACCCAAAGATCACACTTTGACCAATTGACACATATTACAACAATACTAAAACGATAGTCTGAAATTATGCGTTTTTTTGTCATACTGGTCAATTGACGTTAAAATTTCCACCTGCTCCATCCTTAAATTCCATGGAAGATGTCCGCAGCGCAGCGCAGCGGCACTGGAAAATATAAAGCCGCATAGCTGGGCGTGTAGCTCTCAGCGAAACTGGTCGCTGCTCAGCGCTGAAGCTCAAAAACGTGGCTGCCACAGTAGGTGAAGAGTTTGCCTCAGCCCAGGGGTTGAAGCATCGGCATGTTACCATGATATCATCTGATATCATATAGCAAAAAAAACAAGACACCTCAATTTATTGTAATTTATTCATCTTCATGTATGTGTAACACTTTTTTGTGTCAACCGAGGGTCAAGGTACGTTCGGATGCCTTAATTGCTTATCCCAGTGGGAACAGATAAGGGTCTCCTTCAAAATACCGAACAGAGCATTCGAATGTAACGTGTATGTAGATGTACTATTTGAACACAGCGTTTTCCAATTGTTTCACCGTTTTCACCTAGATTGTTGGGTTTCTACCTAGACTATACCCTCCACTAACTTAACATAGATATGGAGAACCCACCATGTCGATCATGTTCAAAAAACAATCACTGGCATGTCCATATCGTCTTGTGAATGTATCAGTAATGTACCATCCGGAAATCAAAAGTGGCAATGGGACATCCCCAATAGAGGTTTATATCTGGAAAAAAACTTCAAAGTATCAATTTCCAACCTGTAAATCCTTAGAATCTGATGGTTTTAAAATCTGTATCTCCATAATCTCCATATCATTGGTATTTCCATAGCTTAGAATCCCTGTGGTTTCCTTTTTTCGCCATCGTCAAGTCCGAAGTGGCGATCGTGAGCCTCCAAGGCATTCTCGACATCAGTACCAAAGCGCTGCATCATTGTCAAGGCCTCGACCGAATGGATGCGAATCGATGCTACCATGGGAGGGAGACATCAATATGGTGAATGGATATGTATGGGCTTCATCAATCTACTTACGCCATCTTACGCCTATCAAACACGGCTTTTGGACAACCCCCGTTTTTGAATTCATGGGCACATTGGGAAATCATCGAACGAAATGGGTGATTCTGCAGCATACAGTTTTTGATGACACAAACGGGCACAGAAATAAAACACAATACTAAGAGGTACTCTAAAAATGAACTGGTTGTATACCATATACACTGGAAGAATCTTTGAACTTATTTCATGGTTCCAAGACCCTGGAGTTTTGGAGATATTGGTTTCTGCTTGAAGTAACCAATAAAGCCAATAAGAAACAAAGTGGAGTTCAAAAACAATAGTGAAAGACTCAGTGAAAGAGCTTGGATTATTTGCTTATGACCTTATAAGTTAAAAATTGACTGTTCCCGCTTATAACATGTGAACATCTGTATGACCAGCCACCTAGCAACGGGCAAACAACACCAAACACCCCTAGAGATCACAGCTGGATCTATATTAGGCGAACAAGTGATTCGAACATCCACCAACGGAATTCATCATTTCATTTACTATTCCTAAGAGGCCTAGCCATCAAGCTTAAATTATGATCCATTTTATTAAGTATTCTGCCCATCTGGCAACAGTATGATAATTCACTCACACACACATGATTAGTTCGTCACTTGGATCCAATAAACAAACTTGACATAATCTGACTAGAGATCATAAATAGGCTTTGATCGTGATCTTGTGAGAACAAATGCCCAGAAAGTACGATTTCCCAGCGATTCCCCCATCAAATGATTTTATTTCTTTATTTTCACAAAAAATTGCTCCAACCACTGCCACCGACATTTTTCCCCATCAACTGATGATTTTGTCTCATTTTCCCCGAACAATGGCATACATGTCCTTCACCACCCATCTTTCAAAGGTGGTGCCCGCCAATTCTATAGGTTTATAATTTATAATTTCCTGTTAGTTATTTCAGTACCATTAACCCACTAGTCCCAACAGTTATTCTATAACTAAACCAACTTAGATATCATGAAATGACAAATATTCTTGGTCTTCGTTCGTTATACCCGTATACCGTATACCCACAGATTTACTGATCAAATTCATATGTTTCGATGGTTCAATGCTTAAATCCCTATACCCTCTGGTAAACTTTCACAGAACGAACTGGAAAATCACCACCTGGCTTTATAGCTGGCGAAATCAACTATAAAACCACTGGGCCATGTTCAATAGCGAACTGTTTGTTTACCAGAGGGTATGGATCCTGGTTATAGCTAGATCCTGGTAAAAGGGCCATTTATAGTTGATTTACCTATTAAACATGGTGGTTTTCCATAGCTATGTTCGTTTATTGAAATCATAGCAATGGTTTTCTTCATCCCTTACTGATCCCTCATTTTTCATCGACGTTTCTCAAACGGTTCCGTCCTGGTCCAGAACGCCAAAGAGGTCCACTTTGGCCACGAGCTGCATCCACTCCGCAGCCAGGACGCGCAGCACGTTGACGTCACGCAAGGCCTGTCGCTTCGGAATGTTGCCGGAGCAACTTCTGTTTATAGGGAAAACAAACCCTAACAAAAAGGATTATTATATATATAATATATACTGTATGTATTATAGGATAATTGAACTGCATGTTATAGATGTATACATGTTTAAAGGAATGTTTAACTCACATTGTAATTCGGAGGTTTTACTTGCGCAAATCATCAATCCGGAGGCTTCTCCAATCTATGTGACATATGTGCGATCAAAATGTGAAATCTCTTCATGGTCATCCAACCAAAAATGGATTGACGACCATCCCCCAAGGACTGGGTGTGCATACATGACTCACTTTTGAGTCAAACAAATCAGAAAAGAACACAACCTGGATTTTGCGAAGCATAAAAAAAGGAAGCACTGCTAGCTTTGTCGGTAAACAGATTTTTGTCGCTTGTCTAGCGCTACGAATCTACGATTGAATGGGGGATCTATCGGGAGATGAAATGACCCGAACAAATTGGAGGATGCCAATCCCCAGAATCTTGATGGATATAATAAGCCGGTGCCCCCTGGCTAAGTTGGTCGAATTTTCGCGAACGAAGAACTGTGACGGGCCTGACCGGTGATTACAAGTACAAGTAGATAGGCAATAAACCCACTTATGAGTAGGTGGCACCACCTTCATTGTAGGAGTGTTTAACAAACATATTGGATTAAAGCAAGCAAAATCGGTGCATGGGGGTACCAGGGAAATGATGATAAACCAGTGGATGGAATGGGGTGCACTATTTTCTGACAAAGCCATGTACCTCTACGCTATATGAACCATCAAATTATAAAGAACATGGGGTGTAAAAGCTATCAAACCTTTGCAGTTGGGTCTGAAACCATCATGGGGATTGAAAGAGATGTAATGATCCACATGAGATAACATGAGCTGTGATCATCTCACTATGAAAATCCGAATACGTCTGGGCTTAGATCTTGGGGTTGCTTTACAAACTCTGCACAAACTAAACTATATCATACTATATCCTTGACCCTCAGTTGACCAGTGTTTACCCATAAGAACAGGTTTCCATGCTGTACCCCAAGTTCTTGTGTCTTGTTTGAGGTCATTTTTAGAGGTGACTCGGCGATACAGCTTCGGTGATCGCCCCCAAGTCTGCCATCTGTGGTGGGGAAGGATATGCCACCCTCGCAGCACAAGGTGCCCTGGCACTGGGAGTTGAAGACGTTGCTTCCAACGTTTTTCATCCTGCACCATGCGGAAGTTCTCCGCATCCACCTATGTTTTCGCCCGCTTCAGTTTCCTCTGCAGCGAATCTCTTTCTCTCTCTGCAGCGAATGTCTTTCTCTCTCCACCTCTTGTAGAACCTGAGCTGGCTGCTTAAGCGATTGCAAGAAGCACGCAAAAAGCAAAAGCCGACCAGCAAAGAAACGGAAAAGAAAAGGGGAGAAAGACAACGGAGAAGCAAAAATGGAAAAGCAACAAAGTAGCAACGCAGAAAATCAGAAATGCAAAGAAAACGACAGAAAGAAACAACAGAAATAATACTATATAATCAGGAAAGAACACACATGTCGCCCAGCTCCCATCAGCTCCCTCCTTTGGGAAATCCACGATTCTGATCAGTCTGTCAACAACATGCACATATATATATATATATATATGCATATATAATCATATATATATATATACATATTTATTTGTTTGATTTTATTTATACATATACATAATGTGTATGTATATATATATGCACTCATATATCATCTTCTATCGTTTTGGGGGATCACTTGGATCACTATACAATCCATTTCTATCGGCTCAGTGATCAAAGGGGTTGGATGGGCTTGGAACTACCTATAAGTCAAATAAGGAAGATTGCAACCCGGGTTGGCATGACTAGCCTACTCTACAGTTGGGGGTGGTGTGCAGTGGCCGACTGTTTCCCAGGGTGCACATGTTGCCTGCACATAGCGCACACCATAGAGCTCGCTGTGCACCTTCTTTTGGAGCAGATTTGAACATTTCAACACCACCCGGACACATAAACCCAGAACTACTTGTAATATCTTGTAATCATTAATCACTACTAAACCCAGATTTTCCATGCTGGGATCACCAATTCAATCCAGCCCAAAAATGACACACCTGAAGCTCTCCTTGAAGAAATTTCAAAAGCTGGTTGATAATCAAACTCACCTTAGTTTGATAGTAAAACATCACATGCCTGAAAAACTGGAAATTGCCCTGGAGTATCTGATGTCCAAAAAATATGGAATGGTTAATGGTTCCAAAGAAATGGAACGATTCTCCTAATCCAACGCAAATCCCTAGAAAAAAGGCCTATATTTTGCCCTAAACAAAAGGTCGCTCTGGTAAACTAACATAGATGTGCAAAACCCACTATGCGTAGCTCATTTTCCCAAGGAAACCATGGTTTTTCCAAATGTTTTTTCGGAAACCACCCTGGTTCCCATTGCCATCAAGGCACATGTTTGAAGTTATACTTTGTGAAGGCTGCCACGTACCTAGCAGGAACCCCCGGCATGGATCCAGCCCTTAGGAAATGTCACTGGGGTATGACTGGGGGGTTAGCCGGGAACGCCGAAAAGGAGGTGTTTGGATCGGGATGGTATACCATGCGGATCAAGTGGATTCAACCCTGACCACTGAAGATTCAACAGCAAAGGTGGTGTATAAAACCAACCACGACAAGTCCTTATACCAGATAACGTATTGATAAAATTCTGGATATAGAATATCACTGCACACTTTCCTCCTTCCGAAGTCACGATTTCCGTTGCACAAATCCCAAGTTCATGCTGGCCAAAGTCCCATCATGGTGGTGGTTTTGACGAATCCCCCAATTTCCGGTAATGTTGGTAAATCACAGTGTTCATGATCAAGATGAAATCACTAATTAACTAACATACCCTCCGGTAATGAAACATGGCTTGCTGGATTTTTCCCCACAGTTGGATGATCTTCCCATTACAAACCTCCATTGATCACTGTTACACCCGGGTATTGAACCCGGGGCTGACGCATGGTGCATCTTATCCACTAGACCATACCAGCCCTCACCCCCCCAAAATCATGGACTCAGCAAACTCCTAGTTTCTGTTGCTTTCTACGGTTGAAGCCCTACAGCCAGTTATTTTTTGTGGTTATATATATATAAATGGGGTAATCATTCGATACATGGGCTGACTTACTGACTCATAAGTGGTAATCTGACTTACAAATGACTTATATCTGATTTATAATCTGACTCCCAATTGACTCATAACTGAGTTTTATAACTGTTGGTTTCATCGAATTTTCGCAGTTGCGGCCCTTTACCATGTATACAAGTACTACCATAAAAATGGAATGTATAATCACATAGAAATCACCAGTTGTAACCATCATCAATCACTATTAGCCACTATTAACCATTATTAACCACTATTTATCACCATTAATCACCATGAATCACTATAGAAATCACCAGATACCAGTTATAACCACTTCTAAATGGCCATAACTCTGGTGAAACATGGTGAAACTGTCAAACTTCCCCGCTGTCCGCGGCTCGGGGAACTCCTTCTCGCTGTAGCAGTAGCGCCCCGCCGCGCCCAAGCGCCGTGCGCCGCTCCACAGCCGCCGATGCTCGAGGTCCTGGGTGCCGATTTTCCAGGGCGTTGCATGTGGAAATGATGGGTGCAAATCAAGATTTATAGGTGATTTATACCATGTGAGGCCCCCGAGTTATAAGTTGGTTTATAAGCCCCATTAACTATAGTTATAAATACCATAGTTATTGGACTTATAAACCAACTTAGCTATCTTGGAGGCCTCACAAGGAGGGATTTATAGATTTTATAGGGACTTACACATGAGTTTTCCTGGTTTTATGTGATTTATGGGGATTTCTAGGTGATTTACTTGGTGACTTCTATGTTAATCCAACTGGATTGTGCTTAACTCTTGGGATTTTGGTTAAGTTGGATGGGGACTTTCAGGTGATGCTATCGAAATTGGATATATCCCAGCTATATATCTCAACTATATATATATATCCCTACAAGGTGTTGCCCCATATTTAGCAGAGTTGGCTTAAAGTGCTGTTCGCTAGGTGAATTCTATGGTTTATGGTAGATACATCGAACTAGTTGATGGGGTGAACATACACCAACAAACATAACTGGGGTCGGGCACCACCTTGTAGGGATTTATATGTGAGATATAAGTTGATAAACTGGATTCTGCTTAACTGTTAGGAATTGACATACTTGAGCTGGTTTATCCCTAACTAGGGATTTACATAGTATACCCAAGAGGAAACGGATATTTATGTGATTTGTGATACTTAAGTTGGTTTAAATTTAAAACTGATACAACTATTGTTTTGGATGATTTACAATATTATATATAAATGGATATAAATGGTTTTATAGACCAATTTACTTCTACATACCTTCTGAGGAGGTGTTTGGCGTATGATTCAGGTAGTATCAGTATTAGATTTGATGCCAGGATGTATTTGGATTCAAAAATCACAAACATGTGTATATGTATGTATATATATATATATAGGGAAACACAAAATCCTGCAAATATGATTTGATGCAAACATACCGACATCCGAAGCCTATGGCGCCCTGTCGCCCTGTCCTTCAGGTTCAGTCCCTTCTCATCCTGAGAGCGCCATGTTGCGAGGTGGTTTTCGCCAGTTATTTTGGTTGATCGACAACACCCAAACAACTAAATAGACACGTCAAATCCGAATCACAAAACAGTTGATACATTCGCAGTCTGCATCTGTTTGGGGGTTGCAAACTATTTCATCACCAGAAAGCAACTCGCTCTTCTAGTGAACTAAACCAACTTAGCTGACGTAAACATCGGCATCACCTTGGACATGATGCCGAATCGCTGTTTGATGATACTGCAGGACTAGCGAAGAAACATCTTTTACTGAATACCCTCCGGTAATCAAACATGGCTGGCTGGAACATCAACCATTTAGTTCGATGATGTTCCCATTGAAACCTACATTTTCCTGCCAGCAACATTTTACATTCCCGAAATGGACAGCAAAAAGAGAATCACCAAGCAGATTTGGGTTCTATATCACCACCCCTTCATGGTTATAAGTTATATCCCATTGCTGGACTCATCTGTATCATTGTTGAGCTATATCTCCATGATATCAGCCTGGCTCAGCAAAAATCATCGTTTTTTTCACTCGGTAAAATCCGTGAAATCCACTGACTCTTCATGGTTTTCTTTCCACTTTTTTCACGATGAAATGCCCATCTTCCGTGGTATCACCACATTGGGACGGCGTGGCGGCACCAAGGCCACCAAGGCACGTCGAAATTGGTCCAGTCGCAGGCCACCACGAAGCGTGATCCTTGGAGCGGAGATCTAGACCAATTTGCCTACACATGACATTTATATATATATATATATATGCTACATGGTTACTATATGGTACTATTATGGTTACTATATATAAAATAGATACGTTTATTAAAGTAATTATATCATTACTCAACAAATCGCAACTAACAATGATCTGGCTGGTGGTTTTACCCATCTTGATGGCTAATGGCTAATAATCATGGTTAATAATGGTTGATAAAGGTGATACCCTCTGGTAAACAGTCCCAAAAGACGATGGAAAGATCCACCTGGCTTTATAGCTGGGTAAATCAACTATTTCGACTGGGCCATTTTCAATAGCGAACTGTTTGTTTACCAGAGGGTATGATATATGTATCATACAGTATCATATGGATAAATAAACAAGAATATGTATATGTATATGTGCGTGTATCATATGTGTATATATATAATATGGATAGGTAAATATGTTTATGAATAATATGGACAAATATGGAATACCTATCAATTATATATAATATGTATAATGTATAAATTGCTGATTCCAAATTTGAGATAATGATAGATATTACAGAAGATCTAGACCATGATATCTAAAAAACATCTATCCATGATCTTTGGAGTATCTAGACTACATGAATACTATCCTGTCGGGAAGAGATATGGCATTTTCCGGAATCTTCCTTTGCCAAATACGATCCCTGTGAGCGTTGAATGTACATTGTCAGCTCTTCTGGCAACCCGCTGGGTGAAACATAACCAGCCGATTTCTATGGTGGATCGATCGATCCATCTATCCATCTATCTATCTATCTATCTATCTAACTATATGAAATATATTTATATATATATATATATGTAGAGCCATTTAGATCTATAGTCTATATAGTTGATGGAAATCATAAATCACATTTTCTTTCACTGTGGGGACATCAACTTGTAAACAAGGTGATTTCTGTGGTTGATGGTAGATATATTATATATGTGTTTAATCTATACTATTCATGGGGTTAGTCAGCCACTGATTTCAGCACAAATAGACCCACTGAAATCAGTAGATGCTACTGACCTAGAAACATATATAGATGCCCTTTAGGATATGGAAATGATGGTAAAATCAACAGAACATTGGGACAAGTGATGAATAATCATAGCGCTGTTTTGAAGGTCCCCTAATTGTGGATTTATGCATCACTGTGCTGTGGAAACCGACCATGAGACCAATGACACGGGGGATGAAGATCTATAAACACGAACCGTCGTGGTGTTAAAAAAACTGATACAGGGGTCTTGATCCATGATCAGTTTATACAGAAACTGAAATTCATCCACAAGATGGTGCACATCTGTCTATCTTGTTAGCCAGCTTCGCTTTTTTGGGCGTTGCATCAAGATTTCAGACTGGGGGCCAAAGATGGGAGTGGTTCTCGGTTCGTGAACCATCCCAGGTTCAAACAATTTAAATCCCCATCTCCTAATGTGGGCAAAACAATGTCATGTTTACCATCCCCAAAAAATCCCCATTTTTATAGGTGGTATAAACTTACCGTTCCCAGTTTTATATGTGGTTTATGAAAAACTCTTGTTTTACCCACATTAATACCATCAATATGCCATCAATATCCCATACATAACCCATATCCCAGAATGGTTTCTTCCTTTCAACGCAATTCAACACCCCCTGGCTTCGACACCAAAAGCTTCGCCGCCCGGCCTGGTGTCAGGATCCGCGCCATTTCCTGCGCGTGTTCTTCCAGGTCCCGCTGAAACGTCATGGCGCCCAAGTTATAGGCGCCATTGACCTCGGTTTCCGCCGCTTCCGGCAATGGTAACAGACGGGTCGTTGGATTGAAAGGAAAAAACGGAATCCGAGTTGTGAAAAAAACATATGATTACGGTTATATCATGGTAGTTAGGTAGTTGTATGGCATAAATGGCTCTTCAATGGCTGTTCAATGGAATAAATTGCATAAATTGCAAAAATTGTATACTATAGCCATACTATCACCATACTATCACCATAAGATTGGAGAGTTCAGCTACCCAGCTAGCTCCATCCCTTCCCTCAACTCTCAAACTAACTCAGGTGCTTTAGTGACAGCTCCAATGTGTTTCTAACTCGGAAGCTTCTCTTTTGAACTTTCTTTGATCACACCCCCGATCATTGTGCATTGCTGCCTCAATTTGCCACCAAAGAATATGTATTTAACAAACAAATTTTGGCACTGGGACCCGCCGGGCGCCCTCTCTTATGGGTCAGCTACGGGTCAAGGTACATGCAACCACACAACAGTCTGGATCCATCAACGAACAATATCATATGTCCCATCAAACCCAACCATTGCCAATCTTGAACAATTAGTTGATATCCAGATTTATAGCAACAGATTAAAGTGCCAAACTCTTAAATAAACAACATCAAACTATCACTGCCAGTCTCAAAGGAAAAAAACATCCAAAAAAAGGTGATCCCACCCTCTGGGCGAGAGCTCAGGGTGCGGAGGCATTGGCGATCCAGTCGTAGGGCATGTGGTTTAAGTCTCTCATCGTCACCTCCGGCGCCACAAAAATGGAGAGTTTGGGCCACAACAAATGGAGGGTCTAACTGATGGAAATGGTGGATTTGCGGCGGATTTCGTGGATGTTCGATGGATCTTCACGTGCAAAACATCTGGATTTATGAAATCAATCAAATGTTGGGATTTGGATGCGATGTATCATGGGCTCTTGATCTTGGTTTTGAGCAATACCTAGCCGGGCTATGGTTGTGCTACAGTACCCACTGGCAATTCAACATCGACATGGATCATTGTATGTAAGAAATCATGTTCGATGACGCATGATGAAACCATATCAACTGGCTAAGTAATATGGGAAACCATAATATGGCAATGTAGCCAGTAGCCAATCTATCCAACTTCTACTTTCCCATCACATTTCCATGTATGACTATTGGTCCAAAAGGCTGGCGACCTACTAGTCATGTCAAAATTTAGCTTGAAATTTATGTTCATCTCCCAAACAAAAAACAGAATTTGTTGGTCTTGATTGCCGTATCATTTTTCTATGTCTGCTATAAATGGCTTAAAACTCCAATGTTAACCTAGCTATCAACCAACTGAACCACCTTCTATCACCAGGATTCCTCATCTGGTTGGTGGTATACCTAGCCCTCTGAAAAATATGACTTCGTCAGTTGGGATGATGACATTCCCAATAATGGGAAAATAAAATTCATGTTCCAAACCACGAACCGGTCATCATCGCCCACGAGCTGTGCTCGCCCACTTTCTGCGCGCCTCAACTGGACGTTCCTTTGCGTGTCTCAACTGGTTTCCGTCCAGATTCATTCCTGGAATCGAGGCTTAACGAGGGTTTATGGTAGGTATATCTCTTGTCTATATTTTTACGGGGTTGTAAACCAAAATTGAGGTCAACATGAAGATTGAGTCCGTATCGATGAGATTAGTCCAGCTTTAAGTAGGGTCGGGCTTCCAGCTATAAGTGGGGTGAACTAACCTACTTACTAACTGCGGTGAACCACGAGGTATGGATTTATTTGTACTTCTAACCAACTATTGCTGTGATTTTGGGGATGAGCCGTGCATGCCCAGGATGAACGTCTGAGTTTTTTGACGTGTTGGGGTTGTAAGATGCGGAATATACTTGAAATAGCTGACCCAAACTCGCGAAGAAACAGCAGCAAGCAAGCTAAAGAAAACTCACACCGACATGCGTATTGATCTTAAAACAACGCACAATTGGGGGATGTTTATAATTTTTTGGAAGAATAGAATGACCAATTTGATATTCCAATCAGGTCAAAAATATTCTTGTGCCTACTGGTTGACAAAAAAGGGGTGGCCCCTTCAATTAATCAATCAATTCTTCACACTCGAGTCTTGCACTGTTCAGCATAACAATCAGTATTTCTAATTCATCCCTATTTCAAAAAATTCCTGTCTGACACTACTACCCAGTCACAATCCAAAAGTTCCAAGGCACCACATTGTATATAAATTGTTCTTTCTCAACAAACCATGGGGGGTTTTATCTAAATAGAGAACAGCCAAACCATCAAAACCCACCCATTATTTCTGCATCTGCCTTGGTCACTGTGAAATCACCTTCTCTCATGTCCTTGTCACTTGGTAAGTGGGCAAGCACCTGTCTAACATAATCAAACAATCAAACAAATATTCACATAAGAATATAGAGATCGACAGGGTCTGAATTGGTACCATTGATGACTGGTTTCTCACCCCACTTGTTGCCAATTACTCAGTAGGATGAACATCAATGATCATCAAAGTAGGTAACAGTTTTGCGACCTATCGTCTGTAAATATGTGTATGTATACATATCCGCGGGGGTTATTTGGTGCAAAACGCAATTGACTGGGTGTTCCTACCTCGTTGCCCAATTATGAAGTTTTTGACAAACCGGGATACGCCACAATACTATTGTCCATTTAACAAGAAAAAAATCCGTCGTTCATAAATATAATAGATATATAATTATTATATATATATGTTTAATCTTTAATATAATATACATATATATATATAATATACATATATATATATAATATACATATATATTTAATATACATATATATAATATACATATATATAATATAATATAATATAATGTAATGTAATATAATATAATATAATAATATATAAAATATACATCGATCATCATCCATCGATTTTCCGGAATAAAGGCCCAGGATTTAACGCCCAGGGAGCCATGCTAATCATGAAATTTCAAGCATTCTCAACCACCATGTGCCATCATGTATCATCCATTATTACGATCATATTAACCACCAAAAAGATAGAAAACAAACTTTGCCTCTATTTTAGTGGGGTTAAAAAAAAAAGTCTTTTTTTTCCGGTTACCAGAACACTCGTTCAACCATCATCAAACCACCATGGCTCACCATCCCTTGAGCCATGCCAAGCTGTTGAAAACCGCCGCCAAGTCTCCCATGAGTTTCCAATCTGCTCCCAGGAATCTACCCAGCTCCTGCTAGCCAGTGGGAACACGGGAAGGAGTAGGAAAATCATAGGATCATAGGGATTTAAGCCCTAGAAACCAGTGATGTTTATGCTGATTTTTTGTGGTCATCATAAAACATAAATCGGGTAACTTTCTGACTTACAACTGGTAAAGTTCCATGCAGCTACAGTTGAGAACACGTTGACCAGAACTTTGCTTGGGTGAAATCTGAGGTTGTAAGACGTGCTCGGATTGTAGCTGGTTCGGTCTCTTGCAGCCTTGCTTTCTGGCTCGGTCCCGAAGCATTGGATGTTGTAAGTAACCAACTGTGATCTTGATGGTTCCTCCACACAGCCCTGTTGCCAGAACCAACTCGTTTGCTGTTCCACCCAGGAGTGTGTCTCCGAGAACAAACAACTTTTCTCGGCCTCGCTGTCATCAAACTCATTGGCCAGGTGGCCCCATCCAATCGAATCCAGTAGCAACACTTTTCGACGGCAAGGTCATGTCAGCTGTGGCATACTTGCTTTTAATGTCTTTAAACACGTGAGACACCAGCAAAACAGACTGTGCTGGATGGAGGCAGTTTTTCAGCAGGTGGTGCGCGGGCAAATGAAATCAAGATTGGTTGTCCATGTCACGCAATGCCGAGCCCCAAATTGGGGGCCATAACTGTAGAACAACTTGATTTGGTAAAAGAACTACTGTGACATAGCCCAATTTGTTGCAACCATTTTGTTTGATTGATACTTACAATGCGGGGTCTCCAACTTATAAGTTGTTTTATATGCCTATAGCCTATAGATAATCTATACTTATAACTACCATAAACCCTAGTGAATCTAGTTTTAACCCTTATCTAGGGGGACCCCACCAGGTAATCCATGTGATTAATTGCTATCGCCAAGAACTGGTCAAGGTGAAACAAACAATCAAAATTGATATGCCAATTAAATTGTAGTGGTTTGTCAAAATGGTTTCTTTGTGGATGAATGCATGTCCCGCACAGTCTCTGACTATCACCGCTTGAGTTATTGAACATGCACGCAGTATTAACATTTTGCTATGGTACGTAGAATGTTATCGTTTCTTTTTGTGCCGAAAATATAGTACGAAATTAAAGGACCGGAAAACACCACATGTCAACTTCTTCCAATAAGCGGCAAAGAAACGTAAATTAAAGATGGAATGGGAATGAATGGGAAATGCGCCACCAGAGCCAGCCTAGTGCCATGAGTGCCACGCCTGCCACGCAAAGTGGAGGTCGATGCCCAGCCCAAGCGCGCCACCGGAGCCAGCCCAGCACGATAAGTGCCACGCCTGCCACGCAGAATGCACGTCCATGTTGCCAAGTGCCACGCCTGCCACGCAAACGGCGGCGGCGACCACGGCGCCAAACCCAGCCCAAGCGCACCACCGGAGCCAGCCCAGTACGATAAGTGCAACGCCTGCCACGCAGAATGCACGTCCATGTCGCCAAGTGCCACGCCTGCCACGCAAAGTGAAGATCTATGTCGCCAAGTGCCACGCCTGCCACGCAAAACGGCGGCGGCGACCACAGCACCAAATCCAGCCCAAGCGTGCCACCGGAGCCAGCCCAGTACGATAAGTGTCCTGCCACACAGAATGCACGTCCATGTCGCCAAGTGCCACGCCTGCCACGCAACGTGAAGATCTATGTCGCGAAGTGCCACGCCTGCCACGCAAACGGCGGCGGCGACCACGGCGCCAAACCCAGCCCAAGCGCGCCACCGGAGCCAGCCCAGTACGATAAGTTCAACGCCTGCCACGCAGAATGCACGTCCATGTCGCCAAGTGCCACGCCTGCCACGCAATTGTGTGTGCTGACAAGTTGTGTGTGAGTAAGTTGTGTGTGGTCAACTTGAAGATTTATCACTTATAACTATAACGGGTTATAAGTGGGATTAAACATTCCATAAATGGTGTTATGACTGCTTATAACTGGTAAAGGGCCATAACTGTATATGGTTTGACCGGTCTCGGTCTTTGGGAAAGAGACCGGATTGCTGCATTGAGAACATCTTCTTCGTTTGTGAGAAGTACTTGAAGACATTCTTCGCTCGTCTGTAGAAAAAGAGAGAGAGGAGGGAGGATTTGACCCATTGAGCAGCTAGCGGGTGATGATCAACAACATAGGGTGACGTGAATCCCACATTTGAATACATTTGATCCCAATTTCTTGTCGCAAGCAGTCTATCCCACTCATTCACGCTCATTCGGCCCGCAAACCATAGAAACACCGGATTTCACATCATGCACTACTTGCCCAAAGGACGGAACCCTACGTTTTTCCAGTTGAAACGTTAAACCACAATATAGTAAGTCGTTTGAATTGCACTAATTCCGTCAAATGTTCTAAACCTTTCTTGCTGGTTCAACCGTTCATCGTTGTCACTAAAAAACATCGAGGCGTCGTAATCTTGTTCTGTCCCAAAACACTCCTCTCCACCGAAATTTGTGATGGCTAAATCTCCGGTTTCTTGAACACCGGTAACATCACTTTCGAGAGCGATATCTGCTATCTTCATTTCGATGTCCTGGAGAATTCGGCCCTGACCGCAGCCCACCTCCTTAGTCAAATGAAGGCTACTTGGGGGTGAACTTGGTGGGAGATATGAATGGTGCTTGGACGATCATCCCACTTAATCCGTGGCTAGTAGCCGTGGGGGCCGTGGGGTTTTAAGCTAATTGTATCTGGGATAATCCCACGTCAAAAACTAACACCAGTTACGATAGAAGTGGGATGACACCATGGCAACTTCATCCCCACACGGAATCTGGAACCCCTACAATTGTGGCCCTGCACCTGCATAAATGAAATGGAACTTCCCCCCAACCAATCCTACCATGTATTATGTGGACCCCTTTCAGTCCCTGGGGTCTTGAGGAAAATCCATGTGGATACAAAGTGTTTCAGATGGATGCACCAAACCACACATAAGGTTTTCTGCAATTTTTGTTCATCAGATTTTTCGGGATGCAGCCCATAATTGCCTGGTCATGGGCTATGATGCTAGCTGAATGGTTGGTAATGGTTGGTACATCCGTCATTAACCCAAAATGAGACGGTAAAAACCAGGCACACTAAACGCTCACAATCACTACGGGTTGCTACCAATACAGATTGGTTTTCGACGTCCCATACTTGGGGGTTGCCTCTGAAATGCACACTTAAATCAATTGACAGGCAAATCGTCCCAGAGCATCAAAAACACGTAGCGATCACCGATATGCATGGGTTCACCCAAAGAAACATATGCCCCATCAACTGATCATCAGCATATTTACAGTATGAAAACATATGAAAACTCATGGCTTTGGGGGTACCCAAATTTAAGACAAATGATCGTGTAATTGTTGTTTTGGTGTTAAGAAGAAACAAACACGGTCCGGCAACAAGCCAGTACATGGATGCGACACAAACCGGGAACATATTTATCCAACAAATACAATAATCCAAAATATTCAGGGTACAAAGCTCTGTGTGTGTGCATTGAAGTGGTCGGTTTCAAGTCTTCCACGGGAAACAAACACTACTTGTGTTGCGAGGCCTGCCCTGTACCTATGTTCGGGACCACGAACTTCGATTTTCAATCAAATTGAAATCTGGATTGATTTCATTATTTGTTGATGTTTGTTATATCCCCACGGGCACGTGGAACACAGCCCACTCAACTGACAATTTGCTCAATTTCCGCTCCGGTTCTGTTTTTTTACTGAATTTATGATACATTTGCATACATCTGTTTTGAGCAACAATTTTATTGCATGTTATTGCGTTTTTTTCACACTATTGACAAAATATCTCTCCACGACGCAATTCATGATTTTGGTGCAAGCAGTCGGATACCCAATGCCATAAATTTGATGTTGTGTCCATGCAACCAAGCTATTTGCGGCCCAATGAGGGTGGCTGAAGAATTGGCCAAAATCTCTCAAGTGCATAATTTCAGCAAACACTGTGGACGAGTCGATATACTCTAAACAAGGGGGTGGATCTCAAAACTGGGTAGTTAACCGACAGCTGGTACCATTGATTGGGAAAATGATCGCTAACCAGTGGATTTAGGGCAAAATACCGTATATATATATGTTCAAACACATGATCTGCTTCTTTGAATCCCCAGACTGTTGCCATCTGTTGCCCATCCCTGTTGTTTCTGCCATTGTGGGGCTTATACCTGTCCCGTAATGGAGTACATGTTGTTCCGCCGAGTCACCAAGACTCTTTTGGTCCTGAGACACCGCAAAATTGAAAGAAAGCAAGATATATAATGACAATGCAAGTTAAATGAGGGCCTCCCTGACCAAAATTGTTGTTGCAAACTGCGACTGTAAAACGGAAAATAATGTTTGAACAAATATTCCACCGTCATATGCAGCAATGCTAAAATGTGCTACATGTACCCCAAACCGTTGAAAAGCGTTGATCATGCAAATCCACCTTCGAAAACATTCTATAAAACTTCATGCTATGCTCTGACTGTGTGTTTGCTGCAAGCCCCGCGCTTCAACTGCAGGTGCATAGTTGGAACAACTGTCGGGGTCCACAACACATTCCGTGTCTAAGCAATGGCATCATGGGTGAAACATGGTGAAACTGCTATCCAGCTGAGCCTCCTTACTAGATGCAAGGAAAGCGCCGCAACAAGTTGAGGGACAAAATCTCTCCAAGCTGTTGTGGAAAGCAAGCAGCAAACAGCTACTTGAAGTAGCACTCCAGGTAGGATATGGCAACGGAAATCGAAACAAACCAATTAACCAAGAATAACCAAGAACGCAGACAAACTTCGGATAATAATCAAAAAACAAACCATTAAGCAAGCAAACAAACGAACGAACCAACCAACAAACAAACAAACAAACAAACAAGCAAGCAAACGAACGAACCAACCAACGAACCGACGAAACAACCAACCAACCAACCAACCAACCAACCAACCAGACAAACAAAGAAAGCAAACACGCAGGCAATGAACTCCTTAGACAGGAGTCAGTGCGCCACTGCGCTGTTCCTGCTTTCTGATTACCAGGGCAAACCCCATGGCAATTTGGTTCCTCCGACATGAGGCACCCACCGAGTAAACAACCATAATGAAGGTATATAGCTGGCCTTGTTCTTTTGAGCATTTGTTGCGGCAGATCGTCGCACACAAAAGCATGGCAAGGTGCATGGTAAATGCGATGTGTTGCAGCCGTTTGCGAATTAGAAATTTGATTCCCCATCATGGTTGACAAAGAGGAACACTATTCACTTCCTCAGCTGTTTCGAGGTGTTCATGGGTTCGCTGATCCCAGCCACCTTCCAAAGACTTTTCAGGGACCCATAATGATGATGCCCTTGCCCGAACTCGCAACTCAGGTGCAGTATGGCCCCTCCCCCCTTTTTTTGAGTGTCGGCTTATATACAGATCTATACAGATTGGCTTATTACCCATCCTGGGGGGTCATGCATTGAGGAACTTCTAAATCATTTCTTTTGCATAATTCAAACAAATACGGTAACTACATTTAAATATACGAAATGGTATTTCATACTACCTCCGGGGCCTCGCGGTCTGGCCCGCCCTCCACATATTTAAATGTCGTTACCGTACAAAATAACGCACAATGTTGAAAAGGTAGTAAAGCATCTAATCTATAAATGGGCAATTTTCCATAGCTATGTTAATTACCAGGGAGAAAACTCTACTCATCATTGCAAGCAGCCCAAAAACGCCACCCATGCTCAGGATGGGAGTTTTTAGTTGTTTTGCCTGTCAAAAACTATGTGCCCTCAATACAGAAGACATGGGTGATTTAGGCCAAAACAAAGTATAGTTACCAAAAAAAAGATAGAACATAGACTTAGGAATTTACTTTGCAGTAGGAATTTACTTTTCTATTCTTTGGGGATTACATCTACTATATATATGCCCAAAAAATGTCGCAACATGCGAAATGTAAATATTCAATCAGCCAGGGGTCAGAAATTGGCAACATGTGGGCAAAACATTTTTCCAGAACAACGGATTTTGGAGCAGAAACAAGTCAAGCAACGGTGGCACCACGGCTGACCCGGCAAACAGAAAACAGCCACAGCAAGTTGTCGGGCTCTGCTAGTTGGACCATGGTGAACACATCGATGCAATATCGCCATGAAAAATACCCCCCATTTTCCCACCTCATGAAATACTAGTTGGATGATACTTGGTGGTTCATTTCGCTTAGTAAGTGGGTTATAACCCCAGTTGTAAGTGGACTAACCCTACCCATTTCCAACCAGGGTTACAACCCACTTACGATCCAGATGGGATGAGCCACCAAGTAGGGTTTCCGTACTATGGCTTATGAGAATCCCCAGTAAATTCGGTAGAAGTCGCAACATATTTTTGCGAACCAGGCTATTCTTTATGGCTCATCGTCATTTTCATGGAGAAGGTGATGACCCACCATGAGATTTGTGGATTTTGATTGCCATATGACGCTCCAAAGACGGTTCACCATGGACTCCTGACTGAGGGGTCCGGACCGTTCATAGCACACACCCATCATTTCTAAGACAGCTGGGTGCTTATTGTGTTTGACATGTAGATTTTCTGAACAGGTTCCGATGGTGTTTGTGTCTTGTCACATTTCTATTGACTCTCCAGTAATCAAAGAAAACAATTGGGAAAATCCGCCATATGTCCATAGCATTGTTCTATGATTCCCAGATTCTACAGGAGAATAACCCTGCTCGGAGGAAATGACCTTTGCAGCTGCTTCTTTCTGCTTTGGGGTTTGGTGCAGCCCAGAAAACCTGCAAATCCAGGGTTTCCCTGGTATCCAGTCCTGCACCTCCAAGGTGTACCCAATCTTTGACCCAATAGCAATGGGAGGGTTAAGCCTGTTACCTATTTCCATAGCAACACATGAATTGGTACTATGCACTAAACCAGCCATCCAAGGTGTACCCAATATATATATATATATATATATATATATTATATATATATATATACATTAACCTTTATGTGCAGATGTATGGGCACGGCTGAAGATGAGGCAACCCCATGACCATCCCCCAACTAGCATGGGGCAAGTCTAGAGGTTCACTGTTGTTTTTTTCATGGCATGTTGCCCAGTTCAAGCCTTGCCAACATAAAAGCAGAAGACGGTGCTTCATATACCAGTACTATCACATTAAATCCCAGCAACCATCCCAGCAATATCCCATGAAATCCCACTAAAATCCCTGTAAATCCCACTAAGATCCCAGTGAACCTCATGAACATCCCTATATACCCTCTGGTAAACAAACAGTTCGGTATTGAAAATTGCCATTTAGCCTGTTGATTTACCCATTAAAAAATGGTGATGTTCCATAGTTTTTGGTATGTTTACCAGAGCATAAATCGCATGATCCCAGAAATCAACCACTCTTCCACCATGCTGAGATCATCCCAAGCTGCTTCTTGGCAACTGCATTGGGGTCCTCAGCCCTTCGGGCACCAGCATTGAACGGCTGGTCGTCCCAATCGCCAGCCTTCAACCAGCGAGCCAGCTGGTACTCAAAAATCACCTGCCGGAGCAAACATCAGAATTTCACGGAGTTAACCAATATGTATGTATACTGTATATATATATGTAATAATATGGTTTTCATGGTTTTTTATAGAATGAAAAAAAAAGGCCATGGATAAGAGATTTTTGATGATTAAACAGCTACTTGGAGGGTGGACTGGCGGACTGCAGTGTGATTTCCCATGTTTTTGTTTGCACCATGGCGCAATGGACTTGGATGGACTTGGGATATGATACATCCCCAATAATTATGGCGCCACGAAGTTGCATCATGTTTACCATAGATTATTGGGGAATGATGGTTGGATATCTATAGATATTATGATGCATCTATGGTTGGATATGTTTACCCATCCAACTAGAAAGATCAATCTCTATCATGAAGCAAAAAAAAACGAAGTGGCCAAGAGTGTTCCCCATGTAGAGATGCTTTTGGGCCTAGTAAAACCGCTTGGCCCTTGGTTTTGGCATGATCTGACTGCAAAAAATGAAATCAATAAGAAGCGTCACGGAAATCTGATGATGAGCGGGGACAGTATTGACTAGGTTTCTCCAAAGACAACCGAAAGTAAGCAGGTCAAGGTATCTCCCAATACTCCAAATACAAGTGGACGAAACAACTGCTTTTTTTTTAGCTAATTGTGGCTATCGTTTACACGGAGGTGGGAGCAATCCTGCTGAACATGTTCAAATCATCATTGTCAGATACAGGGTGTCCAAACTGACTCCGGTATGGGTCGAAAATTATATACACCACAGCGCTGAATGGATAATAATCCAAACAAGTAAAGGATGACACAATGTGTTCCCCTCTAGTAGCATAACCTAGCCGGAAAAAAAAATATGGGTCGACCATTTACCACAAATATTTTCTGAGCCGAGCTTTCCATGGCAAAGTGTTAGATTTCCTTTGTCGTAACCATCCAAGTCATGTCAACCCGAAGTATGTCAACCCGGACTAGGAGGATTCGCCTAACTACTTGGTGGCTCACTACCCACGGATCGTATGTGGGTTAGTTCACCCTGGTTGTTTCTATGGGATAAGTAGCGTTAGTCCACTTATAACTGGGGTTATAACCCATTTACTAAGTGAGATGAACCACCAAGTAGTCATCACTTGCTTTTTCAAATGGTATCCCCCCCCATTTTGCCATGCCCAGTGGTTTTTTGATCTGGGGTTGACATGCAAAGGGTTCCACAATGTGTGGCCCAGCAAGATAGATATCTTAGATACCTTGCTCTATAGCTAGGTGAACTCTATATACCGGTGATTTTCCATAGCTATGTTGAATTACCACAGGGTATAAATGTTTTTTGGTGGATATATATATATGCTTTTGTTGGATAATGAAACATCAATAGCCTCATTATCTCTTTGGGGGCACCTGATGCCAAACCTTTCAATCTTCATCCAGTGAGTTAGATGGTTTACTTCACTAGTTCAACTATGGTTGAAAGTAGACATATCCATAGACAATGGGGCGAAACTAAACCGACAGAATGGTAGTTAAAGCCCAAAATACCAGTTCTTTTTATGGCTATGAGCTTATCATTCCATAAATAGGGTTATTTTACTGACTTATAACTGGTAAAGGGCCATAACTGTGGGGTAGCACCACCAACTGTTTTTTTTTTTAAGCACCACTGGCACCGTATCTTCCACTCCACTGGGCGACATGTCCATATCGAACCTGGTTCTCTTCGTTGCCCCGCAAGGTGTTGAACAGTGGCGCCACATACATCTTCCTAACGAGAGTCACCCTTGATCCAGAAATACCCATCACACAAAACAATACAAAACACACATTAGGTTGCTTAGTATGAAAATTAGTATAGGAAGAATCAGCAACAAACAAATCAGGTTGATAAATCAACAGGTTGCTTAGTATAGGTTGGTCAACAAACACAATTACTATATTATATACGTTAGTTTCCCCAATCAGCTCATATATAAACATCTGATTTAGTATAGGTTGATTACCACTACGTTGATGTTGAACTGATTTAGTTAATTAGCTTGGCTATGTCCAAAGAAAGTCTTTCCAAAAAACTGGGCAAACGGGCAACATACGAAGTGACCCATTGAACCTTGTGGAATTCCTGGATTTCCCATCTTCCCTAAATACATGGCCATCTGATTGGTGGTATACCTACCCCTCTGAAAAATATGAGTCAATGGGAAGGATTATCCCATATTGATGGAAAATAAAAAAAATGTTCCGAACCACCGACCAGCCATGTTTCGGTACTAACCAAGGTTCCGATGAAAGCCTGGAAACTTCACACATCGACTTTGGATGACTTTGGCATGTCTGACTAGTCAACTTTTAGATCCGAATCGCCACCCGTAAAACAACTGCTATATGGGTTGTCCTAATCACTTCAAAAACCACGCACCTTTATGAACAAATGGATCCACGCCCACTTACCATTAGACTCACTACTTGATGATTCGCCCGTATGTGTAGGTAGGAAAATTTGTCCCTGCATCATCATTTGTAAGCTGCTTCCTAAGTCAAGAGAAACCGCAAAAGTAGGTGCAACCTTGAAATCAAGCACGTTACCCTAATCATTTAGGATCACATGATCTGATCACGCGCAAAATCCGGCAAACTCTTCTATTTCAAAATTCTCAAACCTAGTTCTTGAACTTCGTTGAGCATTCCCACATTCTTGGAACAAACCTACTTAGATGTTGTTTGAAATAGCCAAATAGTTCTATAGTAATGGACTATCCCAATATCCCAGTTATGGGTAAGGCACTTTCCAACCACGGTTTTCGTTAATTCTAGCAACATCTAAATACGTAGTAACCCCGACATTAGAAGTGTTTTACTTTTCTTCTAGGGGGATACGATAGTGTAACCCCCTCTTGACCCTGCATGGTTGGCAAACAGCGAGCGCAACCAAGATGCTGACACCCGACCAATGCACAGTAGTATTGGACCACCTGACAGAAGATTCGACTGCCACTTCAGGTCTCCCACAAAATGGACTTCCGGAGTAAAGCCTCTGGTTAAACAAACATCTATCTTAAAATCGGCCATATTAATCATCAATCAAAAAATATGTGTATATTATATATATATATATATGATATGTGTTTTTTCTTGTGCATATATATCATGAGTAAATTGTAAAAACACGCTGACCTGAATAAGGCTATCCCGGTGAAGTTGCAATGAGTTCGCTATATTTTACCCTGAAAATATGCAATGTATATACAGCTAATACCTAGAAATGCAATTGCGGCACTTTTATGCCAAAAGGATTTTTTTCCATGCTACGGTGTGATTCCAGGAGCGACATCGTAATCATTTTTTGGGCTACGTAATTTTCATTGGTAATTATATGTAATTATGTGTGGACCACGTTGCGGCTCAAAGGCAAAGATGTGCACTTAAATTAGTGCGATGTCTTGGAACCTGGGTGTGTTTGGTTTTTATTGTTCTTCCAGAAAAAAACTAATGGAAACATCACCAAAAGTTGCCGTCGTAATTCCCAAAGATTACGGCGTAATTTCCCAACATTACGGCATAATTTCCCATATCATTAATTTCCCGGGACCATGACAGAATTCATTTCCCACTATTTTTGCTGCTCATGGACTTGCGGAGTCCATGGAAAAGAGGAGTTTTGTACTGTTCAGGGTATTGCGACCACCTCTTTGTCAGTCAAGCGTATGCATGGTGAGCCATAGTTCCACAGCCCTCACAACCATTGACCTTTGGCAACGTCATTCTTGGATTGTCCTGCGTCAAAATTTCCGGGCTACGTCAAAAGAAAACGCCGTTGTGGAATCCGGCACTTTTTTTGCACGCAACACCTATATCTAGGTATACTATTATCATGTAGTATCATATACTAGTCTTAAATATTATGAACCAACATCATGTCTATGTATATGTTTAAAATCATTTTATATCACATCATATCTAATATGATTCACGCATAGAAAACACCAGGTCTCCACCTTTCTTTCTGCCCGGCCATGCCATCGAGCTACTGTGTAGGTGTGCTTGTGCTTCCGCATCTCAACTTCTCGCCAGTCCTGGCCGCGTTGGTCAAACAGAACATGGAGCTTTTACGGGACCCACGAACAAGGGAAATCTCATTGGGCTCATTGGGTTTCGAATGGGATTTAAATGTGGAATGCACAATCATGGTTCAAAGATCATGTGGGTTCGACCAACTTTGATGGCTGAACATGGAGAATCAAACAAAATGTGGTATAAAAGCAACCATCACGGGGATCGAATAGGATATAATGATATAATGGTCATTCGCCGCGTAGTGGGAATCCCCATCATCAGGCATTGCTAAGAACTTCTTAATCATCAACAGGGGGTGGCTTGGTTGCGCCGTGAAACGTGTTCCAATAGGTATTTGCCTATCCCCGCGTACTTTATCATTCACTTCCTTCATTCTGTCGCATTTTGTTGATGAATACCAAAAATGGTTGCTGGAGAATCATGGTTCGCATTGCATCCACGGATTAGGTCCCCATGTTCTTTCCATCCAGTGCTGGCTCCTTGGGTCTGCTGGGACGGATCTTTTAAAAATAAGTTGCTGGTGCTTCTAGCAACGCTGGGATCCATCATCAGTCAAGTACTTTTGCAAGCGCCAAAAGTTTTGAAGCCCCAGGGGTAGCATCCCGCTAAGGGAGGAACGGACACGCTCAAGGTCTTTTTATTTTCGCAAATTTTCGGTCGCTCTGGATGAGCAGAGAACCATGACTGTCACAACAAGCAAAGAGTGGTTCGACTCAGCCACCATTCACCATTCGATGTGCCCAATCTTTGCATTGACCCCTAAGCACACCACGAGTTGTCGCTTCATCGTGTGAACAAAGCCTTACAGCATTGCAAAATGATCCAAGATTAGCAGTGTCAGCTTAAATCAGAACCATCAATCCTTGGATATCCTTAATTACTGTGCATTATCAGTTGATATTCCAATCCCTTCTTCCGCCGTCCCAGCATAGCTTTATGACGTCCCAATAACAAATATTGCCTGGGGAGCATCCAGGTAGTCGATTAGAACCGTACCATCCAAAGCTTTATCCGTGGGTATTGTCATACAATTAAATATGACGACTCCATATACACAAAATATATCGTGTTTATTACAAGCCACAATGCATGTGTCGATATATGGACAATCCATGACACACACACATGTATCTCTATAAATATAAATATATATATATTGCAAAAGTAGATATCTTATGTGGTTATGTTGGAAAAGCCTGGTATTCCGGGTACCCTAAGTCATAGCTGGTTAATGGATGGTTATTACCCTAAATATGGCAAACCTATCAGGTGGTGCCCCCCAGTGAAATGTTTGTTGGTTTTCTACACGCCATGTATAGTTATAAATTTATCTACCGCAAAACATAGTTATATAAAACCTAGTGCAAACATGTATAAACCAACTAAGCCATCATAAATCAGCTGCGTAATACCATTGAATCTATATTTTCCAGGTGAAATCACCATTTTCCGTTGCTTTTCACACGCTTTTCCCAACCTTGTATGTATGTATATATATTTATATATAATGTATGTATATATATATGATTATATATGTATAGAGATTAAAGCGATCAGCCGCTACTTCCCATCCATACTCGCCGTTTCCAGACCTGGCCGTAGGCGTCTTCCAGCTCTTGGTCCGTGGCGTGGGTGTAGACATCGTAGCTCTGCAGGAAATCTTTGTAGGCCCTGGGTGTTTTTTGTTTCTCAGCTGACTCGGCGTTGGGAGATAACTACCCTCTGGTAATGACTACCCAGTTCGCTATTGAAAATGACCATAGAACATGGCCATAGAAAAAACGGTGATGTTCCTGAGCTTTTTGTATGTTTACCAGAGTAGTGGGGATATAACGGGGCTTTTTTATGGGATGTCCAGCAAGCCAGCTTTGATGACCGGGTCACGTAACGGAGACACAAAACGTTAAGGATTAACCAGCTGTGTGATCAAAGTTGGAAACCATGGAATATAAAAACAATGAGTAACTGGTTGGTGGTTTCAACCCCATGTGATCTGCCAATCAAAATTGCTGCCAAGAACTGGTCAAGGCGAATAAACCAATCGAAACTGATATGCCAATGATGGTTAATATACTGTCGATATATTGTTAATAATGGCAAATATATGGTTATTATATGGTTAATGATGGTTAATAACAATCTGGTTGGTGGTTGACCTACCCCTCTGAAAAATGATGGACTTCGTCAGTTGGGATGATGACATTCCCAGTATACGGCAAAAATCATGTTCCAAACCACCAGCCAGATGAGTAAAACAAATCATTTCATGGGGATATGTTTATTACATGATGGGAAAATAATGAACCAAAGCCAAGCATATTTGATTTGGCTTTGTTTGAGAATGTGCAAAATAGATCAAAATAGGTGATGCCCCAAAACATGCCACTTTAAAGGGGAAACAGTGAGATCCCCTGGAATTTTGAGGGTATATTACTTAGACTCAAACAAACCCACATGTAGACCAATGTTGCAAACAGTAAGGCCAAAAGGCTGTCAAGTAAGTTGCAGTCACCGCAACTTATACTGAACCCTAGCTATGTACAAAGAAGCAAATGGCAGTGCCTTGTGGGATAGGCTCAACTGCTATTAGGTTGAACTGTCAAAAACAGATCCTGGTGCTGCTTTTGTTTTCGAGCAAGGGGTAGCCTCCAGGAATGTAACTGGAAAGTGGCTTCACCCAAGAAATGGTCGGTCTTGAGCAAGATTGCTCAGTATTTTTCAGGTCTTGTCCCCATGAACTATCGTTATAAGTATCATCACAACCATAGGAAATTGGACTTAGTGACTTAGTGGCACCAACTTAGCTATTGCCGCAGGGCCCCACTTTGCAGGAGTCTGCCTGCTCTGCACCCAGCTGCCCAGCTATCTCCAAGGGGCTGATGCGGCAACATGAGAATGTTGTACAAGGCGAAGCCCTTCCTCGACGTGAGTACCACGCACTGCACTTGGAGGTACCCCCCGGACGGAGATGTCACTGCACTAGGGCACTAAAAGCACCTGAATTTTTCGGACCCCGTAAAGGTTATGAGTAAATGGATGGCACATGCCGAAGCTCTTCATGTACACATTAATATACTTCATGTGGGGCTTTCCAGCATTTACTTAATTTATAGATGTTTATAGATTGCAGTAACCATCTAACACCTACCAGTAGGTATTCTGCAGTACCTAGAGTTTATAAATAAAAACGAAACCACAAGAGTGATCACTGCAAGGCATGCCGTCCAACCCACACCGCTGGACCAAGCTGCAAGGTGGTGCCCCCATGAGCTAAGTTGGTTGAACTGTTTGTGGGTTAACTGTTGAGCTTCTGGTAGATATATTGAACTATAGTTAATGAAGTGAACATAAACCAACTAACATAGCCATTGATTTATTCGGAAATCCACATAATGTCCATTTTGCAGATGATTGTTCATGACTTTTCCACAGTCCATCGTTTTTAAAAAACATGTCATGTTTGCACCACCTATGAAGGCCATCAACCCCAAGGGATTTGTCCAGTGTCTCGTAGACATCCTCGACGTCCAGGAGGAGGCCCTTGGAAAACATACCGTGGCAAGGGACGGCCATGGAGCGGGGGATCCGGGAACAAATCATGGTAAAATCATGTAAAATCCCTATAAAATTGATGTTTTTTCATGGGATTGGCTGAAAATCAGGTACCAAAACATGTCATGGTTTATCACCATTTTTTCTGTTTAGATGGCCATTGTGGTGGAAATTTTGGTGGAAAAAAACGCCAGTTTCAGACAGGATCAGTACTTGAGGTGACCTGAGGTGGGACATCCGCAACCGATCCTGGGTGAATTGATCAAGGTGCATTTTGTCAACAACTCTTTGGGGCGTTAAATAATAATGGTTAACAAATATGGTTGTTATATGGTTAATGATGGTTAATAATAATCTGGTTGGTGGTATACCTACCCCTCTGAAAAATGATGGACTTCGTCAGTTGGGATGATGACATTCCCAATATATGGAAGAATAATCCAAATGTTCCAAACCACCAACCAGTGACTGTATGTTACCTTATATGTTGCCGGAAGTCGCAATAAGTGGTTCGGATTCGGATTATTATTTGGTACAGCAGTTTATGTATAACATGTACAGTATAGTTTTTGAGGTACCAACCACCAGTCACTCATTCTGGCAACAACTAAGGTGTTAAGCCCCACGGTGGTGTTTTGTTCTTTTTGCTGGAGCGACCAGGGATCACCAAGTAATGAGAGGGCTACAGGCAAAACCAGACATTATTTGGCATAGAGACTATCCATGTTCTACTCAGGGGGACATCCCAAGAATCTAAAGTGGCCGATGACAATATATGACCATCTTATAGCTGGAGCGACATCACTTTGAAAAGCCGAGCTGCACAGAGCCGGATGGCAAAAGCGAACAGCAGGATGGGCACAGCCCAGCAGAAAAGACCACAGCCTGATTGAATCCATTTCGCGGGAGATTTCTGGCGAGTGATTGGGCGAACTTTTTTTAAAAGCAACTATCTTCATCTATCTTCAAGGGTTTGGACACTTATGGAAAACTTATAGAACATCTAAGCCAGCCAAATTCGAAAAAAAAAAACATCCGACACATCCAGGATCCTTTCCAACTTCACTGGCGCCGGAGCGCATAGCTACCCGCCTCTGCCTCCCAGTGGCGACGTCGCCAAGGGCTTGTTGGACTGCGACATGGCGACGCGGCCGTGACGCCGTTTGGCGTGTAGGTTTCAACGGCCGATCCAATCGAAACGTGGAGGTAACGTTCTAACTTGACACTGCTAGGCACTGCTAGGAGTGGTGAGTGGTGCTTTGGGACATTTTCATCTATGTTTTTATAACTTATATAACTGGTATTTGTAGATGCTCAGGCTACTGTACACATGACGATTCAACTGATCCTCAAAAATGATTCCGGCCACGTCAAGAAGTCCATCAAAGTGAGCACTTGAGCAAAAGTGCTAAGCCACGGCAGTGTTGCTCCAGAATGATTTTCCCCTGCTCTACTATGCAGTTAAAGAGTTAAAGCCCTCTAACAGTTCTAATATGGATGTTAATGGGGATGTATTTGACCATAAATTTAGTGACTTGCTGACTTATACTGTAGCCATATAGGGCCAATCTGTGTTCACCTACTCTTGAACCATGATAGCTCAGATTCCCATAATGGAGAAGATAGGATCAGATTACGATTCGCACTTCATGTTACATGTGCATTTCGTAACTTCAAGAGCCCAACTTTGATGTTTTGATAGTCGCACCGGGTGGAAAATTGATCTGCCTTCCAGATTCACACTGCCCCTTGGAAACACAAGCAAAGTCAGCGCTGTAGAGAATTGATTTCAGAATCAGCATTTGCACCCTGAAAATGTTCAAACATCACCCAAGTTTCTTCCTGCAGAAATATCATCGACGGCCCGGCTGGATGAAGCAAATAGCTGTGGCCCATGTTCAAGTTGGGAGTATATACTTTTTTTGTCGGTGCCGGTTGCCGGCCGGTGCCGGCCGGTGCCGGGCCGTACGTCTGAAGGTGCTGCCGGTTGCCGGCCGGTTGCCGGCCGTGCCGGTTGCCGGCCGGTGCCGGTTGCCGGCAGGTGCCGGTTGGGAAAGTTAAGTAATTAGGAAACTTCCAAATATGGGGCGGTAGCCATGTTTAACACGGACATGTCAACCGCATCATCATGTCAACCCCCAACCTGGACTAGTTGAAGAATGAAAAAACCTGGCAGCGTTTGGGTCTGTGGTTCCGCTGTTGCGGGCCTCGATCGGGGAAAGCTGTCGAAAAAATGCGTGCCAGAAAGAAACCGTCAAGAAACCAGCAAGAAACTTAAAAGAAACCGTGCAAGAAAACCAAAAG
>Ga0126342_10002033_pt1 | contig 30550 bp, 25 predicted proteins | sample Cyp1metagenome_FD_92528 | JGI IMG/M metagenome (GOLD analysis project Ga0126342, IMG submission 92528) | Coral microbial communities from Lord Howe Island, Old Settlement Bay, Australia - Cyphastrea 1 metagenome | ecosystem: Host-associated > Invertebrates > Cnidaria > Coral ...
CACTGTACATTGCACCAGTTGAAATTTGGTCAACCCAACGGTATACCCAACACTTGAATACACTTTTTCTCCGGAGATGTAGCAACAAATCATCTGGTGAACCAATCAGTAATCAATGATTTAGGGGTAGCCCCATGATTTAGGAAAGTCTAGAACTATGGTGCCCTAGTGATGTTTGTTGGTTTATTAAGTGAGGATAGTATGGGGATATGTTTTTTTTATATATGTGTGAAGGGCCCTTTTGTTTTTTTGTTGGTTTATAACTCCCATGAAAACTAGTTCGATATATCTACCATAAACATGATAAACATGTATATATTTTGACGAAAAAACAGCCCCAGATTCACTACAAAAATATCCTGTGCCCTTGGACCATCCAGAAAAAGAACCCTAAATTTCACTACAGAAGTTATCAGCCAACATGTGAACAAGGCCCTACAAAAGTATTATGGAAAATTAAGGCTATTTCAAAAAAACAAAAAACACTAGGCTGTAAAACCCTCAGACTTTTGTAGGAACATTTTTTCTAACTGGGACATTCTTGTGTAGGGTTTTTTTTCCTGACTAACTCCACTTTTGTAGTTTTGTTTTCTAAAGTCAGATTCGTATCTACAAGACCTGGGGCACAGGTTACCCTGGGTAATGGCAACCCCGATAGTTTGAGCATGTTTGAGCTGTGTCTTCTGCAGATGCCAATAGTCTCTTCTCCTCGCAACATCAACAACTTCTTCGGCGCAGCCAGGATAAACAAATGCCATTGATCAGGAGCATCAACCATTTCAAGCCCGAACACACCACGCCAAGCTCAGTGGCAATGTTTCGCAGCTCAACAATCTTCAGCGCTGAAAGCTGCTTCTGCAGCGACTGCATGCCACCGTCTCGCGTAACGGACCTCATCCGGTGAACCGCGGCTTGCACTTCCAGTTTCTGACACACGAGGGTCACAAACTCACGTTTCAAAGTCATCCCATCCACGGACAAAAAAAAGCTCGGCCGCCAAAGACCTCAATGCATCCAACCTAAAGGTTCCTGCCCGGGTCCTGAGCCCCTCAGGTTCCTTTTCTTTCAGGGCATGTTGCAGCTCCTTCAGCTTCTCAGACATTTCTGGTTGAAGTCAAGGTAGCGGTAGCAATCTTGAACCAAAAAGCTACGATTGATTCGTTTCTCATGCTGCAGTGCAAATCAACCCAACATTCTCATTGCAAAAACTGTACAAACTGCTTGGCCACCATCAGATTTGGACATGACTCGTCTTGAGTATATTGAAGGAGAACATGGAAGAATGAGTCAATGAGTTAATGATTCAACTCACAATGGAATGCTGTTTGGTGATGCAACTTGCTGACGATGCGAATTCTGAGTCCTGCACAACTTGTAGCGACCAGGCGGCGGTTGCAATCTTGAACCCCGATTCATTGGTTTCTCGTGCTGCAGTGGCAGATGCGACACATTTGCAACTTGCAATGTGATTTCACGATGCGAATTCTGAGTGCTGCACATTTCGGTCAGCTCAACAAACCCTTTTACACACCGACCCTTTTACACACAAACCCTTTTACACACAGACGATTTTACACACAGACGCTTTGATGCAAAGACGCTTTTACGCAACAACGCTTTTACACACAGACCCTTTTACACACAAACCCTTTTACACACAGACGCTGTTACACGCAGACACTTTTACGCAAAAGCGCTTTTACACACAGATGCTTTTACACACAGATGATCACAGATGCCTTTACACACATAACCCTTTACGCACAAACGCTTTTGCACACACACGCTTTTACAGACACACCCTTTTTCACACAAACAATTTTACACACAGATGCTTTTACACACAGACGCTTTGACACGCAGACCCTTTTACACACAGACCCTTTTACACACAAAAGCTTTTACACACAGACGCTTTTACGCAAAAACCTCTTTTACACACTGACACTTTTACACACAGAACCTTTTACACACAGACGCTTTTACACATTGACGCTTTTGCACACAGACCCTTCTACACACAGACGCTTTCACATAAAGAACCTTTTACAAAAAACATGTTTTTTACACACAGACGCTTTTACACACAGAGGCTTTTACATACAAAAGCTTTTACAATCTTTTACACACAGACCCTTTTTCACACAAAATAGCTTTTACACACACACGCGCGAAAGGGTTGCGCGCCGACCTCCAAAATCGCAATTTCACCTCAGTTTTTGACACTCGACCATCATTTCGTGCGAAAGGGCTGCGCGCAAACTTGCGAAATCGCAATTTTACTACACGTTTGGACATCAAAACGTATGAATCAGAGCAGTCGGCCGCCAATGCCATGCCGTCATACAAAAAGTACCATTTTACCGCAGTTTTAGACGATCGAAGCTCGTTTTGTGCGAAAGGGTTGCCGCCGAGTAAAATCGCAATTTCACTGCAGTTTTTGGCGATCGAAGCTCGTTTCGTGCGAAAGGGTTGCCGCCGAGGTTGTAATCGCAATTTTACTTCAGTTTTTGGCGATCGAAGCTCGTTTCGTGCGAAAGGGTTGCTGCCGAGGTTGTAACATCGCAATTTTACTTCAGTTTTTGGCGATCGAACCTCATTTCGTGCGAAAGGGTTGCCGCCGAGGTTGTAACATCGCAATTTTACTTCAGTTTTTGGCGATCCAACCTTGTTTCGTGCGAAAGGGTTTTGCGTTTCGTGCCGTCTCGTTGGCACTGCCCCACGCCTTAAGAGAGAAATAGAAAAGAAGTAAAAAGAAGAGGGCAAGAGAGCAAGAGGGCAAGAGAGAATATGAAGATGTGAACATGTGAATATGTGATGATGTGACGATGTGAAGATGTGAAGATGAGAAGGTGTGAAGATGAGAAGATGTGATGTGAAGATGAGAAGATGTGAAGATGTGAAAATGTTTGACAGACCCTCACTGTTAGAAGAACCCTTCGCTGAGACGCTCTCGGGGAAAATGCGAAAACTGACTAACAATGTGACACTTGGCAAGTAGCTATGGGAAACGGTGATTGAACATACAGAATTACTTTGGCCAGAGGAAATGCATTTCATTGCCATGAACATGTGTTTGCACGTGCAAACAGTGCTTGCCAAGTGACCACATGGCCCAAAATTGGGGTGCCACAACCCAGAATTCGGCCCGTGCAGTGGTTGGTAATTAACATGGTTTGAGATTTAGATGTTTCAATATCTCCCATGTGCAACAAATGGCATGACGAGCTTTTGTGGGTCCCATTCGGACCCCTTTCCATTGTAGGTGCTTTCAAGCCGGGAGGATGACCCCAACTGACTAATTTTTTTCATCAGTGTTGAAACCAGACCAGTGTTATCCAGCGCTATTCAATTTTGATCTGTATCTGTCATGACAGGTTTACCCAGGTGGTTCAACCGCCTACTTTCCTTTAAATCAATCTACATTATTATAATTATCTATTAATATTTTATCCCAATTATTGTCCATTTCCATTTGTAGGTGTTGTATCCCCAATTCGTGGGTGCAACTGCGGCTATATTGTAAGCTGGCGGATGAAGCGACGCAGCGTACGTGGGATACGACGCAAATAAGGGTTCATACAACGAGAAACTGAGAATAGAGGTTTCCCAATGTTGGAAACATTTGGAAACCTGTTTTACCGAAACCCTCTAATGTCTCCAGTGTGGCACCAGGTTTGATCAAGCCATATAACCTTAGACCTTGTCGGCCAGGGTATCGTTCAAGGTTGTGGGCTCACACCCCTGGATATACCAATGATGGCCAACCGGCTGAAATTATAATAAGATTTGCGCCAGCTGGTCGCAATTGACTAATGGCTTCACATACACAATTCGCAAAAAAACAATGTGGCTTGCCAGCGGGGGTTGTCCACCATCACAGATTCATGATTTTGAAACTGCAGGTGGCGTTTATTTGTTTTAGCTTTCGGCCTCAATCCTCGACATAGGAAGCCGGCTGAGTGTGGCCGACAACCTGTGAAGATTTATGATTTATGCGTTTGATTTCCGAGAGAAATCTGCTGCTCACATCTAAATTTGAATCGCTCAAATCATCATAACAGCAAAGCACATCTCAAGCATGGCATAGCAGATCTGCAGTGTAACATCTAGTTTCTGTTCTTATCAAAAGGAGCGTTACTGCCCGACCCCACCCCACACCACACAATAAAGATCAATAAAGCACACCTGTGGCGTAGCAGCACACGCATTGCATATCTCAAGCGTGGCACGCCTGGAGCATAGTATAGCGTGGCTACCACCTCGCTGATCAATGTTTAGTGCAATTGCGCGCAGCTCCCGCCCCATCCCATGATCAGTGTGCAATGCAACTGTGTGTGCAAGTGACCATGAACGTTGTTTTCACGCAGCTCCCACCCCACTCAACCCAAATTATGATCAATGAGCAGGGCAACTGTGTGTTCAAGTTTGCGTGAGAGTTATTGTCACCCCACCCCATCCCAACCCATAATCAGTGTGCAGTGCAACTGTGTGTGCCAGTGAACATGAACGTTGTTGTCACTCCACCCCGCCCTACACACCCCAGCCCATCACAAGTGCGCGGTGCAACTCTGAGTGCGAGTGAGCATGAATGTTATCATCGCGATTCATCACCCCACCCCACCCCACCCCACCCCCCTCCATGATCAGTGCATCATGCAAGTGATTCTGCCTTGCGTCGCGCTTGAATCTTTCTGGTGACGTAAGTGAGGCCCGTTGGATTCGCAAGTGATGCGAAAGACGGTGAGTCGTTCCGCCTGCGACCACGTGCAATTCAGTCCTCACCAACTCGACTCGTGTACTTATTTGTTTTATCCTGGTTCTGCATGGCCACCTTCCGGATGCAAAGTGGGACGGAGGTGTTTGGTCACATGTAGGAACTGGGTTCGCACATGTTTTAGTTGCTTACGTGGCCCTATTCAGCTATAGCGCAAGTAACCTCATGGGTCATCAAACCTCTCTCTTCGACCCCAGCGCACGTGGCGGCGCGCCGAATGTAGAAGAACATTTTATAGAACAACCCACATGCAGCGCACATGTGAACAGCGGTGCGTCCGAGCCTGCCGAATGTAGAAGGGCATTAGAACAACCCACAGCGCACATGTTAACAGCGGTGCATCCGAGCCTGCGCCAGTTGCTACAACATAGGGGGTGTTGAATTATTCACAGATTGCACCACGGTTGGCTATGCAATACCTATCGTGGCAGCAGATCAACAAACCACACGTATGAAGGTACAATTTTTAGGATTTTCTCCGGAGAATGAATAGCCATTGGGGCTTTGGGTTGGACTGTTCAGAAGCCAGGGCTTGCGTGTGTCCCAATGCGTGCTCCAATTTTTCAAAGATTCAATTACGCACACATGCACACACACATATACATGTGTGTGCATGTATATAGAGCAGCTAGACCTGTACATTTTGACATTGGTAGTACCGATACGATATTGTATATTTTGTCATCTTCAAAGATGTTTTTCAGCTTAAAAACCCGTCAGAGGTGTAAGATCTTGGATGGTACGTCAACTGGTTTCTGACTGCCCCGGGACAGGACCTGGAAGATGCAATTGTGACACCTGGAGCTTGCCACAGCCACACGTCGCCCGGTGATGTTCGCTGTGGATTCAACAAACATTGCGAGATGGTTAGCAACGACTGGGCGTATAGGAAGCCGAACAATGAATCCTGGTAAGTATTGGCAAATATTGCAGGAATATGCGGATATATTTGCATTGAATGGAGCTGATTGGATTTGTTTGTAAGGTAGATGCAGACAAGTAACCCACCATGCATCGATCGTTTGCAAGGGAAACATTTGGTTTTCCAGGTCGATGTTCGTTTACCCTGGGGTACAGGCAACATGTGGGGAAAGTTCATTGGCATAAATATGCAGTTCCTGTTCTTTCTTTCCATGTCAACTAGAATTTCAGAACCCAACACGGGGCTCGGAAACTAGACTGGCTGACTCGGATTGCACGGAGGAAATTGGCAGGGTGGGTCTTTGCAAAAGTAAATGAAAAATTCGTACTGTCTGAAAATCAGAGGCAGTGGTGAGAATATGCCCGTTGTCGGTACTTTTTTTGTTACGATTCTGATGTCCCCCATCTTGGCGCAGCATGCACGCACGCACACACTAGAAAAGAACTGGATCAGTGTAGTGATCTGTCGGGAACTGAATCCCACAATGTGCAATGAAACAAGATTATTGATCCAAGGTATAGGGGTTCTCGGCTTAGCCCCGTGCCATGTCAGCGAAAATGAAATAGTCGGATTGCAGGTACGTCCAGCTGGCCAAGCTGGATATCCCATTTCCCTGGTAGCTTCGTTGGACACAGTCCCAGTGAAATGCTGTGTCCCCTGCGTTTACTGACAATAAAAATTAGAAGTTTTACATTTGTTCATATGTTCCATACACACACACCCTGCCGTACCTAGGAACGCGCAGGACCCAACCTACCTGGGGAGGGAAGAACGCATGAAATAGGGGACCGAATGGGGGACTAGTTGGTGAAAAAGGTGAAGCAACAAAAATTAATGGGATTCAGTTCCTAGAAATAAAGTCGTACGTTTTTCCATCGAGGGGACGGTAGCCAGTCACACCCACAAGTGGGCATTGAATGGCTTTTCAAGTTCAAATGAATTAGGTGCACAATATGTTCAACCTCACCAGAAAAAACAGCAAAAGAAAGTAGACCACACCTGAAAGCATGAAGCCTCAAGCCTTCCATGATCCATGAATGCCATGTTTTCGACACCGTTCCTGTCTTGTGATAAAAACCAGTTTCAGACTGTTCCGTGCAGCTTCATTTGAGCAAAGGAGGATTTGCCGAGGTATCTCAGGGACGAATGGAGCAGAATAAAAAAGGTGAGGAACGGAATTACCAGATTAAAATGTGTGAATCTCAGGTCCGTTCGTCAGCATTCTCCCAAATGGGTTCCCTCAAATGGGTCCATGGCACCATGTCGGAGTCACCATAGAAATCACACTAGAAAAGATTGTATATATATATATTCTTGATATTCTGCATATTCCATATAGTCTATATATTCTTTATTTTCTATATTCTACAAATGGGTCCTGAGGGGTGGTTTTGGGTGATCTCTGACGCCGGGAAATGTCTGACAACTACACGAACATCATGTGTAACCCCGCGGCCCCTCATGATATATTGCGAGGTATCGGTGTTCTTTTCAATTTTAGCATGTCTACGCCATTCCAGCATCATTTTCTCGGTATTTTTCATTAAAATACACGAAGGCAGTTGTGATACAGACAAGAGCCTGCTTGGTTAGGTGATATTTCATGATCGTAATTCGTTTTTTTTCAAAGATGGCGATGCCAGCCAGCTTTCCATCTACCAACTACAGACCTAATCCAAGGCTGGTGTATTTGCACGCCTTTGGCCGCTGCACCTCGGCACGCGGAAACCCTGCATTTTCCAACGGGCTAACAACACGAGATGGAGGTCACCTAAACGTGTGAAAATGTGTGAAAACAACTGTTGTCCATTGAATTGTTTGGGATCTGAAAAAATCAAATGAACATCGCCAACTTTCAAAAATATTTTTTCACCGGTTCTCACCAATTTTGACCAAATTTCAAACTGTCAACACAGTGACGTGCAAATTCTTTGTTTGGAACTTGTGACGTGTTTTTAACTGCGATTTGATCAAAACATGCAACAGGGATTGCAGACCGGTGCCCCGAAGCACGAAACCAAACGTTTCTTGCTCCCCGCCCCCAATATGCAATCATTTAATGGCGCAACATGCAGCCAAACAGTAAAATGAAAAACTTGTCCAATGTGAAACTTCAGAAGTTGATGGGCAGATGCATGGATGCATGACCTAGAGGACATAGATCCAAGAAACGCAACTGGGAGGAAAACCACCAATGAAAACCATCGAATTGTAAATGAAAACAAAGGGCCTAGATGCAATGAGAACATGCACCAGTTCCTTATCGGAAACGTCAACGTATCTAACATTGTGCAACTGCCATTCTGTTCTGGGGCCAGTAAGCCGTGCTTGCCTCTTCAACGGACACGTTGACAAAGTTGTTTGTGACTCTCAGAAGCGGATCCGCAATTAGCGGAGGGGTTAATTGTTTGATTGGCCCTACAATCGTTCAGAGTCCGGGTGGAGGACAATGTCTAAGAAAACCCTTGGTTTGGAACAATTTCATAAACTTACGCTTCATTTGGTTTGTTGATCCCACAATCTTTCCATTTTCGCTTTAGCGGCCAAATTACAACAACCGCCCCGGGCGGCTTCATCCGGAATCGTCCCCGACAAAAGGCCAGGCCTGTGCGATTTTACAATTTGACCAGGTGTGTGCTTGTGAAGGTGATGTTGGATTTTTCCGATGGTAAATCCCTTGGCGATACGGTTTCTACTGCAGGTACCCGTAGTTTTGGCATGGCCCTTCAAGAACATCTATTTTAGTCAGCCGTCATGGCCTAAATTTGTGGAAATATGCTGGTGTGTATGGAATCCACATTTTTTCCGTTTCGGATCGTTTTGTCATCCTTCACAGTTGAATGATGTGTTGAGGCGGCAAGGAATACGTGCAACCAATGGTGGATCAGCTTTCGCCAGGTTTGGGGCTCGGCTTAGCCCTCTGATCAATGGAATGGCTCTGAATGTTACCCTCTGGTTATTTAACATAGCCATGGGAAATGACCCATTTATAAATGGTTAAATGGTTTACCTATTAATAGCATGGTGATTTTCCAATGCAATGCTAGTCATCACCAGATGGTAACCCTTTAGTGATTTGGGTAGCAACTTTAGGAATACGTTGCCCCAATTTGGTGGTGAACCCATATTAACCCTTCGAATTCAACAGTCAGGGTTTATTGGTCGGGGGCCGATATTCATGGCTTAAATGCGGGGCTATAGTTCTTGGAGAGAGGTATCGATTTACTGTACCGGTCATTACCGGTCAAAATATGATGCGAAGACTGATGGGGACAAAACTGGTGCCACATTTTCAATATTTTCACCAGAAACTGGAAAAGATCGGTGAGCAATAGATGATAGATTTGATAGATACAGGGTTGAAATATGCATATGGTGAACTTGTGGTATCTTCAACAACCCCATGTCGAGGCGCTGGCAATTTTGACTCATACCGACTGTTATTATGCGTGTATTTATTTATGGATGTACATGCATGTATGATCATTTAGGTACATATCTTTATTTATGTGGTTTTGCATAGGTACAAGGCGGTGCCCCCAAGTTATAAGTTGGTTTTTAACACCCTTAACCAGTTCGATACGCCTGGGGTAACGATTATGATCCAACTTAGCTAGGTCCAACTTAGACGAGGGGGCCTGTGCGGCATTGTGCGGCCTTTCATCCATAATATCACTTTCCAGTCACCCTTCAAAACTAGAAATGAAACCACAAATGGTTTTTAAGTGGGAAGATATTGGATGATATTGGTAATCATAATCAAACATTATAGATATTTATATACATTGATGATGTCAGGTGATTTTTCCTCTGTCCCAGCCATGGGTTCGTCAAAAAGCCCAGGCTTCTCAGTGCCTTGGCTGGGAGGAGCTCGCTGCAGCGGGTTGCGGGTGGTGCTCCCCACGGCGCCCAAAGAACGACAGCCTTGGGGACCACTGGAGACTACGTGGCATGAGTGGCTGGGCATGGTGAACTGGATATTCAACGGCCCATTCTTTGGAACCTGCCCTCTGGTAAACCAACAAAAAACTTTGGAAAGATCCACCATTTTTAATGGGTAAATCCACTATTTCAATGGGTCATTTTCAATAGCTATGTAACAAATTACCAGAGGGTAACATGGATCTAGCAAACTATTTGGGAACGATATTCCCTTGTATAGGCCTCACATAGACCGGAAAAAAATGCTAGGTACTTCCAATTTAGGTACCTGAAATGGCCATTGAGGTATTGGGGGATATGATGACGGAGAAATTCGGGGTTGATTTATAAAGGATTTATGGGGAAGCATATGGGATGCATTGGGCACATGGCCGCAAAACAGTCACAACTGGGATATCATTTGATATGTTGGGAATATTGATATAATTTGGGTATGAGCCAACAAGATCATTCATTGTTGGCTTGGATCGGAAACAGAGGGGTCTTTTGAACAACAAACTGTTACTGTAGTACTACCTCGAATTACCCCGAAGATTGTGGGCCAAGAATGGGATATTAAGTTGGATATCATGGGATATTAAGCGAACCATCATTGGATTGGCTGATGATTTTTTCACCAACGAACATGCGGGAAATATAGATTTATAGCAACATAGTAACCAACCTTTATTTTTTGGGACCCATTTTTGACAGAAGAACCCAGACGGTTCCAGCGTTTTTGAATTCTGTGTGACGTTGGTTTTGTTTGGATGGGGTAATTTTTTGATGAACTTGCAATGAATTTACGGGCCTACATGTCATGGGTTGATTTCATTTGAGTGTTGATAGCTCACCAGGTTGATGTAGATGTAACCGTTTGGTGCCGATGTTAAGTTGCTATCATGCAACAGGAAACGCAAGTACATACAATGTGGGTATTTAACGTAGCTATGGAAAAAACAATGATCAATAGATAAATCACCATAAAAAACATCTAAAAATGAACCGTTTTCCATCAACCAAATGTGGAGATGTGAGCGAGCAGCGTCAAATATTGCACACTTGGGTACCCCATGAGAGATAAAATAAGCTTTCCAGTTTCCAGTGCAACTGAACCCTTTTTGAGATCGCCATTTTGACCCCAACAAAAACATGGCCACAGCTTGAACGTCTCCGAGGCAATGTAGAAATTCTTGGTAAATGTGTGACGCGTTTCGAGGCTGAATTGTCGAAGTGTTACTTTCAGTTTCAATGTTTCCATTATTATCCATATGTTTCAATATGTCGTTTTATCTTCCTTGATTGCTAGTCGCGTTTGTTTCTGCTCGGTGCAAAAACAGGGTGTTTGTTCCGTTTTTCGGCTCTGAAAAGCAGGGGTGAAACTGAAAACAGCAGCCACACAATGACATTTCTTATTTGACACACTTACTTCTTAGTCGTCACTGTCTTCGACAAGGAAAACACAACCAACCGGCCACTCTATATCGTCAACAAGAGTAGCACACATATTATCAGATATTAATAATTAATTTATGTTTACTTGCAGTGGCAGCAGCCCATCATTTTGCGACTTATGGCCTGTCAGCAACAATCTGACCAACACCCAGGCTGCCCCGAAAATTTCAGGCGTTCCTCGGGCGCCAAACATGCCGGCACCCATACTGACGGAGGATCAGGCTTGGACACGGCGCCAAAATTTGCTCACGTGGATGGTATTCCTGTTATAGTTTTCTTTCCATAATATACAACTTGATATCCCATATTATATTTATCCGCACAATGTGTGAGATTTTAGATCCCTATGATGTTGGGTTTGTCCAAAAATCGGATGTTTCCAAGTTCATGTGTTAATCAGCATTTTTCCACATTCAAAGAAAACACGCCAGAAATTGGGTGCCCCTCATTTTTAAACCAGCCAATTTCATGCCAGTTTCATTTTGTTGGGTATACACTTCTACATCCCAGAAAATGTCACCAACAAAAGGCTGACTTTACCCCCCACAAAACGGCTGATACATCATGATCTATCTATATTTATGTATATATATATGCACACAAAAATGTAACCCCACGAAAGATGGTTGCATGATGTCGCTCGGAATCCTTCTCACATTACATACACCCCTAACGAACCTCTGAGTTTGTAGTGGATCCAATCATTTTGGGATTCGTACGCGGGGTATGAAATGCTTTATATACATATATATATATACATATATATATATATGTACATACAGCTTTGCAGTATTTCAATTCTCTAGAATATTTGCATTATATATATGTATACATGTGTATGTCATATTCTTTATTTTTATACTATATACAATTTGCTTTATATATGTGTATTCTGTATTCATGTTTATTTAATTCTGCATTTCAGCATGGTTGGACCATTTCAACCCCGGTGAAATTCACCAGGACTCCCCCGTAGGTTGAAGAAGCCATCTTGGCCGTACAGCGGCAGCAGGAGGTGACGACGGTAGGTCCAAACAACGGAGAATGCACAAAGATCAAGGAATACATACGTATATGAATAGATAATTAGATAATAGATAGCTATAAAGAAATATATACAATATATATATATATATATTTACACACTATATATATATATGCAATGTGCAGATAATACATGCTACATATATATATATTAAATGTGGATATGATATTTATTTATTTATGTATCCTATATAGACATCGGGAAAATTCAAAAACAACAACTTGGTTCGTCCAAACATGTTGAGGACAACCATGTTGAGAATGTCATGTCTTGTCTCCACATTCACCACACGTCAAAGACGGATTGTTTCCAGATGGAGGGTCACACCAGAACGGCAGATTTCGGCTTGGTCAACATGGTTCAGCCGGGTAGTTTCACTTCACATTCCAGTTTTAGTTGGCTGATATCCCCAACAGACCCATGCATTGTTATTGTTGATTGTGATTCTCCATTACATGCTATCCAACATTATATGCAATAACGTAGCCAGACAAATAAACCAACAAAACACCCAAAATTGGTTTCGGCAAAAATTGAGATGTAAAAACCCATGGTTTCCTGCACGTTAGCACATCCCCATGGTCGCATCGCGTCACCGCAGGAGTCGTTGCAATGCATGGCCCTGCTGAGAGAGCAGCATGAAAGGTGGCAAAATTCTGTTGAGCAGTTGCTTGCCCAGAAACTTGGACTGAAACAAAAAAAAAGACCGTGGCCAGTTGACCCTGGTTGATTGATTAGTTCGGGGTTATTGGTTATTAACCTATGTTTTCTCTCTCTCTCTCTATATATATATTATATATAGTTTAAATATATTCATATCCTATTTATATATATATAATTATATTAGGGATTGTCACAATATGTATTTACCAACCAGTGCTTGATGGGACAAATTGTTTGCTCAACTTGGGATTTTTTACAGTGAATCATTGGCAAAAACTCTGCTGCAACTTGGATTTAGCCAGGAAAATGGTAACTTGCCCAGCAAATAGTGGGTAAGTTTCTGGATCAACCAACTGGTGAAGATTTTGGGTAATTGGTTGTAGCTTTTTTGTTTTCCTAGGCATAGGGGAACCTGTTGGGCAGCCAAAAGTATGTACCGTCTGCAGGGTATTCAAGGTCAGCCAGGAAAAACGGTTAGGTTGAAGATGGCAAGTACATGTGTAATCTTGGAGATGTTTTTTTTGGGGCGTTGGAAATGTGGACCCATATCCAGTTTACCTTCAAAGATGCCAGAAAACGGGTCGTAGTTCAAAGGTGTAGGACTGGCGGGTGGGGTGCGGATTGTCCCCCAAAAGTTCACAGGTGCTCTTAAGATCTCTTAAGTGGATCCCCAATTAAAACCAACCACAGGGATATTGACCCAGGGCCGCTGACCATAACTGGATTCATCGGACAGGATTCGACCTGAATATACCGAAGTGGTGCCTTGGAGAAAACTGAGGGGGCAGAACGGGACACAACGGGACAGTATGGAAGAAGGATCTTCAAAAACGGGGTTGAAAAGAAGACATGATGCTCGGATATATGCTAGGCTATGTTTTTGCCATGTTAAGCCATGTTAGGCGGAGGAATCAACTAGCTACAGCTTTCATTTGCTTTTGTTTCATGCCAGATGGATGAATCTATATTGACAACTCAGTGGAACTGCCGCAATAGATCCTCTGATGGCAATTTTTATGATGACTGAAACTGTTGGTTTGGGTTGCGGATTTTCCAGTTCCATTTTTCAAGGTTTGAACTTGTGATAACTTGTGGGACAGCCCGTCGCGGAAAGGAAACCGAGATGTGTTGACTCCGTGGGCCCAGCCTATTATTTAAACTGTGGGTTTAAAAACCTTGACTGGTTCTACAATGTGCTACAGTTAAAAGACTCATACTTGTAGTGCATTTGTCATTGCCAACTGATTGGGATGATTTACACCATTTGGCCTATATGAGAATATGGGTGTGTTAGAAAAAATAGATTAATCTCCAAGTTATGGCACAGTTATGCAATTTTAATGGTGTAAATCGGGTTTTTAGCCACTGGATTTTGGAGCTTTCCCATGTTTTCAGCTCGTCCACCGATTCACGCCCCCCTTTGTGAGTCTGAGAGGGAAAGTGTGTGTGTGAGAGAGCGTGCCGGCGTGCATACTTTTGAAGGCACAGGAGGATTCAGCAATATATTTGATTGGATAATTCATAGCCATTTCAAACAGAAATCTGGTTGGTGGTTTGGAACATTGTTTATTTTTCCATGTATTGGGAGTTTCATCATCCCAACTGACTAATAACCAATATTTTTCAGAGGGGTAGGTATACCAACCACCAACCAGTAACAGTTAACAATGGTTAATGATGGTGATTAATGGTGATTAACTATGGCTCAAAACTACCAACCAGACATTTAGTGAAATTATGATGCTTGGTGCCCCGTGAGGGGACGGTTGGAGATGGCTAAAGACCCAAAATGTCATCCCTTGGGTGACTCCTCATTGCTTGGGCTACAAGATACAACTGTTGGTGTTTTCGCAAATTTGCTGAACTGTGTGTTTCAAAATATCCATGTTCATGGCTGAACAGTCTGAACATCCCCAGCTGGTCTTGCTTACAATTGCTTAACTGCAACCCTTTCCGCCTTACAATTGCATGACTCCTGAAGACCCCTCATTCGGCGTTGGATATTGTCAATGGCCATTTCAGGAACCTAAATTGGAGGTACCTACCATATATAAGGTCTATGTAATTGCTATGTAAGGGGATATACCCCCAAAATATGGCTAAAAATATGGTACTAACGTACCTCCATTTTAGGATCCTGGAGTTCCCATGGATATTAGGGGCTTTTTTTTTCGGAGATCTTTGGAGTTCAAGCCAATAATCATGGAAGTCACAAGTACCGAAAGTCAGAAATAAGAACTCTTCCCCCAATACCTGGCCCAATACCTTAAGCAATACCAAGCAATACCAAATTCATGACTTGGCCTCGTTTCCCCGCTCGTAACTCAAAAAGGTAGCCGACTTGAAAGGAGAGAAGTCGAAGGCCCCAACGCAGTCGACGCCCCTGGAGAAAAGTCACCTGGCGGACACAACGGCGCGGCACGGTCGGCAGGGTCGGCACGGTCGTCGCGGCACTTGATGGAAAATGCTTATGTTTTACCAACAAATAGCAATTCGGGGTTTTACCAACCAATGTTTCAATACTGGATGCTTGGGGGTGCCCCTGGCTTTTAGGAAACCCGCAATTAAAGATATATGAAAATTCCTTCTAGCCATGGTGTTCTCATGGAGAAACCATCAGGGATTTTCCAGCCATGATTGCCGGGACAAAACGGATGGGGATCCATGATGAAGTTGTCCAAGTAAGCGGTTGGCCCGTTTCCATCCCTGGAGGTTAAACTTTCCAAATCAACCAGAGTCAATACCAGTCACCTTTTTCAAAAAGGCACTGATCATAAATGATCATAATATGCTTCGCAAATGGTGTTGTTCATTTCTGGCCGGGATGTTGGCAGCCACTTGTGCAGGTGTTTGGGGATGATACCACCTGGAAGGATGTTATTGGGAGAATCATGTCATAGAGAGATCAACAAGGACAACATACGGCGGTTGAAGATACATGAAGATACCCTATTGGACCTGTGAATTTTGATGGAAATTCCGCAATTCATGGTGGCCTCATGATGAATATTCAGGCATATTGTCAAACGCATTCAAAACTAGCTTCAAATCAGTTCCGGTATATAAGTAGTTTTACCACACACAGATATAATATCACATATGCAAATATATATATATATATAATATTTTTTTAGATATAGATATAAGTATATAAGTTAATTATTTGATTTAAGTGCACATGCTGCCCAAACACACGCATATATATATATACGTATAGAAGTAATATAATTACCTAAAGGTATAGGTAGATAGATGGGCAGAACAATTGTAGATATAGATGCCCAGATGGAGAAAAGAGGCTTTCTGTGCAAATGTTTGACGTCGCTGACGTTTTCCGTCGCAAGGTTTGGAAACCAAGCCGCAAGTGACCAGGGAAAGGCCGGAAATTTCACAGGACAGGGATGGGGGCTGGTCACTCTGCTTACTCTGGTTAGCTGGGAATCCGAAGCCATTGATGCATCTGAAAAGGGATATGGATGATATGAACCCCAACATCCACCAAATTGCATAATGGATCTTCTTTACAATAGGAATTTACAATTTTCGCTTACAAACTGTTTCGGTTTGATCATTCCAGTAAGTCATAGTCCTTTCATAGCAACCCCCAAAAAGAGAGATAATATACATATATATATATATATCTCTCTCTCTCTCTCTACCCCCGTTGCAGTTTTTTACAGAATAGGATGCCTCAAGGCAGGTACAGAATGGTTTTTCGCTACCATTCTGTGCAAAATTTTGACCTTGGGCTGAGGCATATTGTAAGTGTACCCTACCCTGGCCCGTTGTTTTGCATCCGTTTTTGGGATTTGCTACTGTCCATTCCTGACCATTCTGTAAGGGGTCTGAAGAGTGCAAATCAATGATCATTACAAATTGGATGGATTCAAAACTAGATGGACAACATTGCTACCATAGCCCCTTACAAACTGGACGGATTCAAAAAAAAACATGGACAATGTTCATAGCCTAAAAGATCCCAATATCAGAATATATCAGAATGATATTGAAGGCATCAAGTTCCAATGTCGCCGTCCGAACCAGCAGAGCCGTTTCTTGAATTATTTGTTCGATAGCATGAAAACACTACTTGTTTGGAAAAAATATAATGCAATTTAATGAAAAATGACAAAATCGAAAACATGACTAATTCATACAAATTCAAAAAATAGCTTCGTTATCTTTATATTTTTTGCATAGATCGTCTTTTTTGACAGTTTAAGATTTTTTGTGTGATAATTGTTGGTACATTGACGACAAAATCAAAAAATACAAATGAAATATTGTTTGATGACAAAATTGACAACATGACCATTTCCTCGCCTTAAATCCAATAACGAGAATGCTCGAAAAAAAGGAGAGGTGAGAGGTGACTCGGGATTGTGGTCGAGTCGGCCCGTGGCTCTTGGAGGTTGTTGGAGGTTGTGGTGGTTGTTGTTGTTGCTGTTGTCTAGAGTCTAGGGATCCTTGGGGAATTCGTTTGATAGCCTTCTCCCGTCCCCGACCATCCTGTAAGGGCCCAGTTCGAACGAGCGGATGCAAGCGGATGCAAGTCGAGCAAGATTCGTATACCATTCTGTAGCTGCCATTTTGTAACAAAAAAATATGTCTGTGAACGTTGGGTTCGGCCATTTTGTAAGAAGTGCACCTTGGGCACACCATTCTGTACTTACAGAATGGGGCTCCCAACCCCTCGGGCCCAACCTGAACCGGGATGTCTATATATATATATATATATTTATTCTCATATATATATATATCTATATCAGAATGTGTATATATATATACGAGAATACATATGTATATATATAGATATATATAGAATATATATATATATATATGTGTGTGTATATATATATATGTATATGTATATATATATATATGTATATGTATATATACATATATGTATATATATATATGTATATGTATAACAGTTGGAAATCTGGAATGAAGCTGGGGAAAGCATAACCGAACTGTATTCCAAGAGATATTGTTTTCAGCGTTTCTATCTACTTTTTGGGGTGGTTCTACACACACTCACACGAGGGGATCCCCAAAACCATTGGTTTCAAAACTATAATGCGCCAATTTTGATGTTTTGGAGGTAGCTGTATTTTAATATGTATATACATATATATATACATATATACATATATATATATATACATATTTGTATGTCTAGATGTGCATGTATTTAACTATATATGTATATGTGTATAATATCCATGTGTGTATCGGATAACCCCACCAATCGGGGGCTCACTGACTATCCTTAACTGACAGTTTTTTCCTGGTGATGCAACCGATATCAAACACAGTAAAGCAATTTTGCCCAGCCACTGATACTGATGAAGTGCTGCGTATCTGAGTTTTGATTTCTCAACTTTTATTATTTGCATCCATCCACGTTCAAACATGGCAATGATGGAAAACCTTTGTTTTTCCAATACGTGTTGTGTATAAACATAACCGCGGAAGCGGGTTGAAGCGGACCACCACAACAGTTTCCAGTCGGAAAAACTGGTCCCCGTGTTGGTGTGGTTCGGGTAGCCCAGAGATCCTTTGGTTCATCATGTTCCTTATTACAAAGGTATAAAACGAATTAAAGCGGCCATAAATTGAGGGCATACCCCGTTTTCAATCTATATTTCAACCTCGTATTCCACTAGAAAATTGCGGCCCTATGTGTATAATCAACAAATACATAAGTTTATGCATACAGTACCTACCTACCTACCTACATACATACATACATACATACATGCATACATTTGTACATACATATGTACATACATATGTACATACGTATGTATTAGGTCAGTATGTATTTACATATACACACAAAAACATACATACATGTACATATAAACAATAGTCCATATAAATGCCGAAATCTTCCGCTCAGCAGGATGCGATGTTGGCCATTGATAGCACTATGATGGAGGCCTTTCAGTTCCAAGAGCGGCTGGTCCGAGTTCAATCACTTCAGACGGTTTGGTCAAGAAGGGTGCGGAGGTTTAACAGAAACCTTTTTTGGCTAAATATCTCTATCGGCACTTGGGGGTGCTTCCCAATCAGCATATATCCTACACATCACCGGCTTACATGTGGTTGCTTACCAGCCACTTACCAAGTGGGATGGACATCTGGGTAAGCAAACTGGTGAATGGTAGGTCTTTCTTTGTCAACCGGCGCACTATTCTGAACCCATCTGAGCCCTTCCTTTTCCCATGACGCGCGGACTAGCCATGCCAAAGAGAATTCTCGGTGAAAGATGTGAGTCTAGAACTGGATAGCTGGCTAACCCCAACAAATTTTGCTCAGTTTTCCGCAATGTTTTTGGAGGAAGTTGTGGCAGAAACATCAAGTTGCCATGGCTTGGAAGCCAGGGAATCCTTGATGGTTTTCTGCAGGTTCCACCACTGATTACATCTGAGTCTCGTACAATGGGCTGCTTGACCCCACTATTTTGCATGGACTAGGAACATTCCTTTGATTAGATCCTCATTGGTTGTTTCTCAAGTTCTCACATGTTGTTGGCTCACTCCATTTGTTTTCTTAACATCCTCATGTGCTGAAGTCACACCACCATTTAATCAGTCACCACCTGCATTTTTTGTTGGTGAACCCCGTAATTCTGTTGCAAAATCATCATCCTTGTGGAGTCACCCCCCTGTTCTTGTCAGTCGACGCTCGTATTTTGATTGCTTAAAATCAATTTCAAAATGGTTTAGATTCAGTTTTTGGCCGCTGAAAATGGTTACCATATTGCTCAGGAACATGGTATGGAGAAAACATGATAAACCCAAGGGCAAGGATCTCCAAACGGTGGGAATTTCACGTGAGTTTTACTGTGGGGTAGAAATAGCTGATTGCCATTGTTTCCAGAAATTGCTGATACTTTTATATGATCTATAAACATCTATAAACTGTATTGCAAACAGTTTTGCCCTCCAAATTGTTCGTTGTTGTTTTTAAAGAAACACGGTTTATCACACCCCAGGCTAGGCCTTCAAAGGCCGCACATGTTTTCTTCGCAGTTCGCCTTCAAAGGAAGGGGCCTTTGAAGCGGGTGATTGGCGAGATTCTGAGCTACTTGGTTTTTTCAAGCTTTTGTTTTTCCGATGCTTACCTGAGCAGATGCAATCCACCCCTGTTGTTTGATGATTGATTATGGTTTTATCATGTTGTATCCACGCATGTTGCATGGGAGGCAAGAAGCTACGAATTGAATTTCCGCAGTATCTGACAGTATCTGATAGTCTGGTAATCAGATTGGGTTGACGATGACCCGAGAACGGGTATTTTCCCAAGACGGGACTGGCAGGTTCATGGTGGCGGAAATTGCAGGGTTCCGCGTTCCAAAAAGGATGGATTTCACTCGGGGGTAGCCAACCAGAGTTAGGATTTCCGTTGGTCAAACATAGCTGGAAAATCGACCCTTTGGTTCTGACTAACGTAGCTATGGAAAATGGCCCATTTTATAGATGATAAACATGATGATTTACCTATTAAAAACGGGTGGATTTTCCATGGCAAACCGTGAGTCATAACCAGAGGGTAGCATTTACAGTTCATTTTCCCAGCCATTTCCCATTGAGCCATCATTTGGCGCTGGGATTTTCCGCCGTGAGTTCCTGGGTAACAATGGATTTAACCAGCCACACGTTCAGGATTTGACCAGTCAAATCCGAGATTTATCAAAATCAGGCCCCATGAGCTAAGCATAGACAAGTTTGGATTCAAGCGGGAAGAATGATCAACCGGGAAAACACGCTGATGAATGATATATAGGTGGATTCACCAACAAAAAATGGTAGGATCATGGGAAAAAACAACGGGAAATAGTGAAGAATCAGTAGGATTTAATGTTGTTGAGCCTTAGTGAATGGTAGGTAAAGGAAACGGGTAAATATGTGCAGCACAATCCGGCCAGTGAGTGGGATAAACTATATATGAACAGCTGCGCGAGAAAATAGTAGGCGAATGGCGAATGGTACGTGAAATTGGGAGATATTTCACCACCATGAAATTGGAACATAGCCACTAGAAAAGGAGGAGACAGGGAACTTGACAACGAAAAGCTGCCGAGTGAACGAGGAACCGTTGAATTTCATCAGCAAGTTGCGGGATCTCGAGTCTCAGGTTGTCCACGCGAAGAACCAGAGAATTGTCCCGTCAGTCCCGTCAGGAGACCCCAAATAGTGTTTTCAGGACCTTTGAGAGAACCTCACAAGATACAAATAGATACAAGATCATCATGAGAGAATCTTTCAATGGATCTTACAAGATCTTACAAGGCCTTTCTGCCAGAACATCTTTGAGCAGCTGCATATAAGCTTTCATACAAGCTCCTCTAAGACGGTATCTTCAACATCTTCATTAGCTTTTCAACATTGTTCCCCTCCGCCAAGTCAAGGTGCAGGGTTCTTGTCTCTGACTTGCAGATCCATCCAGTCCATAAACAAGATAGTCGGACTGGAAGCGAGGATGAAGCCGGCAACCATCCAATTTCTCAGGATTTCATGGTCTTTAGGCCTCGCATGTCACATGGTGATTTTCTGGCACATGTCCACGCAGGGGGGTCTCATACAACAGCACGCCACTTGAGGACGTTTACCTCGTGCAACCTGAGGGTTGCACCTTGCACAGCACTTAATAGTAGAGCATTTTTTTGGACATCTGCGAAGGTTTGTCTTGGATTCCTGACATGGTCATATCAATGGAAGAGATCTTCATAGATATTCATGTTGCCAACATCCAGCATTTGCCGCATACAGCAAACGGTCTATCTGTGTTTTGCAATGTTAAGGCTGAGATTCTGGGTCCCATGGTTTGTTGCTTTTGTCAATCGCATGCCATATTATTTTTTCAATCGTCTCGCTTTTGGGCGGTTGCAGCTTTTGACGGTACGTGGAGTGACTATATGCGATTTAGAAGTAAATTGCGGTATCGGAGTTTGCTGCTTTGTTAACTAGGTGTAATAATCTCGTCGAGGCTGCGCTCCGTTTGCTCATCTTCAGATTTGCTGTGCGCGGCGGCTACGCCACAGCTTCACCTGCCAAAAAGTCCAGGAAAGGGGGATGATTGATCCAAGCGCCAAACCAGGTTGCTTTTGTTTTTTTGCTTTTTGGTCGGTATCTTTCAACTCCAAGTGCGCATAAAGACAAGGAAAGCCAATATAACAACTTTTCAATGCATTGTAAAGCAATGTCCGACTCGAGCGGTTATACGGTTTGATTCATCCCCTTGGCCATCGAATTTGAACTTGGTCGCCATTCTTGCTTGCATCCCTGGCGTGCATTATATTTTTTATATTGCCAGGATTAAGCGGATCGTGTTCTAGCGCCGTGTTTGATTGACACGGCGGCGTGGCGTTTCTTTCTTTAAACCCATATATGCAAACGTATAATGTGTGCTTGTGATATTCCCGTTGACGAGAAAACCCCTAATCACATTTCTTCCAGCAAATTGCCACATGTGCAAAAATACTTAACATCGGGAAATTGCAAGCCTTGGGTATGTGCATGTGTTTTCTCAATTGAGAAAACGTGGCAATTTTTGGATTTCAGGCGATGCCGCGGCCAAAAAGATGTCCACCGCGGAGCTGAGCGGATGGGACCCGCGGCGGTCTGTGGGTCCGGTGCACATAGACTTCCCGGGGATAAAGATGGTGGGTGCATAAACAAATGCGCCCTTCCAAGGGGTTCGGCCCTGCATTGTTTCGGTTTTTTCGGGGCAAATGGGTCGTACAAATCGTATAAACTGCAATGAATCAAAGGCTAAGACCCTTTGGAGACAACGATGTTCAGGCTGGCACCAATCCCAAAAAATAATGGGTTTTACTGAGTTTTACTTGTAGTTATTTACACTAAGATGGTGATTTGAACGGCCACATCGTGGATTTCGATGACCAAGCTGCACTTCCCATCAAAGAAGAGTCTAAACATGTGATCGGTCAAAATTGATTTGTACAAACCGACACAATCAAGCGAACCAAACAAGGCAAACAAGGTAGCATTTATCAAGGTAACATTTATCAAGGCATGGTACCAAAAACATAGTTTCAACAATCTAGGTTGTCACCAACCAAATTTGACATTCAAAATTTTAAAAAACAAAGTTGACCAGCTGCGATCCAATTGGCCCACAGCCCGGCAACCACAAAAATTTCGTGTGACTGGCGGAAGCGCTCCCGAAGTTGACACGACATGTTGTTTCAACGTTCAATATTTGAAATGTATATTTTTGAAGGTTGGGTAAAACTTGTGCTGAACCACTGGGACCACTTTTGCACACATATAGACTTGTTATTTTCAACCTGTTTGGCATTGCAGTGGCACGCTAGATCTCTGTTTTGGATGTTATTAGATACTTGTATTTTTTGATTCTGAATCAAACAGGTCCAAATTAAATTACTGTAATTTGACAAGTTGCCGGTTCTTCATGCACATGAAAATTTGACATAATTTAATTGTGCATCGTCTCATCATACTGAATCACACCGTTTAGTGATTTATGTTTTTATGTTTGTTTGCCGAGTTGTCGAACAGCAGCTTGATGTTTTTGGTTGGTAACCAGTCTCTGAAACTAAGTGGAATTCACACAGTTTCAGGCGGACAATGATTTTCTATGATTTTTTCAGGGTGCTTGTGTATTGCCTTGGCTGCGGGGATGGGTCCATACCAAATAATTAGCTCAATTGATGGAAATGGACGTTTCATGTGTGAGGTAAACCCATCTTCGGACAAAAACAACCAGTGGACAAAGATCGTGCGATGCCAACCCCCAGTGTAACAATATGGGGGTCCACTGAAGAATGACAATTTGCTGTTGAAATTGGAGCCCCCTATTCACATATTGGTTTTATATTGCATCACGTGCCCTGGAGGAACTATACCGACACCAAGTCAAGAAGATGGTGGACTCCAAATGGTTCCCCAACTGAACCTTTCTGGCCGCCTTGTTGTGGTTTCAACTGGAGTTTAACCATTATAGAAATCATTACTGTAGACTAATTATTATAACGAAGGGTTGCACAAAAAAATCTCGGATATATAGTCTGCAAGGTTGTTAAAAGAGATGGATTGAAGCAACTGAGATTCCACCGTTTTAAAACGGGGCGTTTTGATTTGGAGAGCACACATTGCCACATTGCGTGCCCTCCCGGAGGGCATGGGTCGATTTTCAAAGCCACGACGAGGCCAGTTTGGTGTTTTGTTGATATTCCTTCGTTGATCCAATAACATGTTGTTGACATGATTATACCAAATCTATCTTGATTTTTTATTGTTCTCATTCATGTGGGTGGTGTGTGTGTGTGGATTAAAGGCATCATGAATCACAACCCAACAATGTCCACTTGTTTTTGCCACCATTTTGCCACCATGATTGGTGGTTTTCCTTTTTCCTTTGGTTGCGGAGGTCGAGGAGTTTTAATGTAGCCGTAACCATTGGCAAATCGATGCCTTCAAGGGGCTGTGACATGTTGCTGTGACATTGGTGGTTCAACCACTAGGCCCCATCAATTTTTAACTGTTGTCTGTAGTTCAACTCCGTTTTTCAACCGGTATAATTCGTACAATCACGGAATGTTTGGGCTTCATGCTTCATCATGCCGTCTGTTGGTGAAGTACAAAATTGATTTAAAATCAAGGACGGTTCGAATCTCGGGGGTAGGTCGTTCAGATGACACTTTGGGGACTAAGAAAATGGACCTATTGTGGAGGAATATATATGTATATATGTATATATATATATATTGATACTGCAAGTGCGGAGTTGCACTTGCCCAAACTGCGAGATGATTATCCAACTGAAGCATGATGTTTACTTTCACGGGTGTAGGTGCAAAGATAAATAAATATATTTATATTTATATATATATTATTTTGATATATATATATGCATAAATGTTCATATTTATGTGTAGGTATATACTTGCGGAGGGAGAGGGAGAGAGCTCAGTCTAAACATCAGCATGGGTTCGGTACATGATGGAGTAAATCACCAGATAAGGTCAATGATTTTCAGAGATTCGCAACATATTTTGTTGGGTCTAATCGGCAGACCAACCAGCCCACAGTCCCACAGAGAGACCCTGTGTTGATCTCTGCGGACATTTCTTCTGCAAATCCCAGCCATGGCGGGCAAAAATCTTCAAAGTCATCAAATTCCTGGACATTTTTTCGTGAAATCAAATGTTTCGTGAAAGATTTGATGTTGTTCGGAAAAAGGTTACAGAACTATAAATGCTCGATAGCGATAGCACTAAACAGCATGTTCTGGACGGAACACATGATAAGGGGCATGAACGTTTCCAATCGCTGCTAACCAACGTCAATCCATGAGGTTCGAATGGACTGCCGGTGCTATCATTCTGCTGCATCTGGGATGTCAACTTTGGCGGCCGACGTTAGTTGATGATTTGTTCTGGTGTTATCAACCTACCTTTGATACCCTCTTCTGATCTCTTACTCATATCCGGGATTCCCATGCCATCTTTTTTTATCCATGAAATATGATGATATATTGAAACCCCTCTTCAATGTGCCTAGAAAAATAAAGATGCGTAAAGCTTGACATTGCACAATGTATTTCTGTTTCCCTATTGAAGCAGACAACGTTTCGGGTTTTTTGTCATAGGTTTAGCTGGAGACTGCTCAATGACCTAAAGCGGATAGGTTGTGCTTAGGCTGGAAGTGTGGGGCTACGGAGCTCGGTCAACCTGAATATATTTCAAATCCAAACAGATTCCTGTTTTCTTCTTTGTGCCAGACTTAGCGTGTGTGATTGGACCTCTTTTTGTGTGTCTTAGCTTTATCTGATGTTCGCGTTGGAATTTTCCACGCTGCGTGTTGACTTGATTCGCCTTGTTTTTTCCAGGAGGGGGATGTGATTTTTGTCGTACCATAAACAGAAAGATTTCTCTTGAAATCACTGCTTTTATCACGATTTCAGATGTGTTTTCGATTCTTTTCTTTTTTGGGATGATGATCCATTTGACCCATATCTTTAAGAGGGGTTACAGTCAATGATTTAAGAATTTCACTAAAACTACCCTCTGGAAAACTAACATGACTATGGAAAATCACAATGTTTCATGGGAAGTTCACTATAAATGGTGATTTTCCATAGTTATGTTAAATTACCAGAGAGTAATTTGAGCAGTGTTCAAAGTTGCACTTGTTGTTTGATGCTTAGTTCCGGGGCTATAAAGCTACAATTGTCTGAGCTGGCAGTTCTGTTCTTGACCAACTAGTAAAATGGAGTTAACAGTGTATAACAAATTAATGTAAGTCATGTCCTATTATCCCCTTATCTTTGGTAATTTAACAACAATGGAAAATCACCATTTTTACTAGGTAAAACTTGTTTAAATGGGCCAGGCTTATATCATCTTATATCCATTTTCCATAGATATGTCAAATTTCCGGAGGATTTATATCCCTATCATATCTCCATCTACCACAAATCAGGTGGAACACGTGTCGCGTTTGTCGCATCTCAGGAATATGATCACCATAGGCTTAGAAACCGAGGTTTCCCTGTAGCTCGGCGTGAAGACGATGGTGAGTTTCACTTCGAAAATATGAAGACTCAAAACCGATTTGCACCTTTGAAAATTAGAAGAAGCACCCAAAATAATTTGAAAATATGTCACTTTTCATCTTTGAAAACGATATGACTCTTGAAAGTAACACCCAAAAAGTTAGAAAAACCCTCTGCAGAATGGTATAGATGATATTTACTAGAGATATTTGCCATATATTTTCAGATTCCCATTTTTGTGTTTGAGGTTGCTATATGAAAAAGTAAGATGTTCAGAAAAATATAGGGATCTAGAACACGATCCAACTATTGATAGGATATGATGGGTAGCAGTTTGGCTATATATCCACTTGTTAAATGCTGCTTGTGAACTCCATAAACGCCGTCCAGAAGCGGTTTCGGGGGATGCCAGGGTGAAATGGGCATTGAGGGCCGACAAATGAGATTCAATCTCTTGGGAAGCTTCACACCGATCCATTGCCGGATGCGACTTAAAATAGTGACCCATGTGTACATTAGATGATGTTAGATGTACAAATACTGGTGGCATGCCCACGAACTATATGAACTGTTTCTTGGGTGACCGCCAAGAAGTGCAGCGATATGCACAAGTTCCAGCTAGGTAACTTCACCAAGAGGTCCAAGGGGATACTTTAACAACACTCTGGATTCATAAGCCCTGGTTGATTGATTAGGGAAACCCTCAAATAGTGAGAGTTTGCTAATGTTTGCCACCAAAATGGTTCCCCCCCCCCAACAAAAGCGCGGGGTGGTTTATTAATCCGGGCTTGACGATACCATCATGTACTTGAACTGCCAGCAATCTCAAAAGAATTGGTGCCTTTAGTGGGCTTGTTCGCCGCGTTTTGGGAGCGGTCAGAGGCCCAACAAATGGAGTTTATGATAAACAGGGCCAGTCCTGGATACATAACTTTTGCGTTTACCATAGGAAAAAATGTCCTTGGTTGCGTTTACATGAGATGGTGGATTGACAGCCACTAGTCAGTAGCCCTTCAAAGTAATGTTTCACATGATACCTCCGTTGCAAATGAATCGACTTCGTTGTTGATCCCACGTGGCTACATTTTTTGTTGGTCAAAGCAGGTCTGCTGTTTCTGTTTTGATGCGGGTCACTCCCTTATGTGTTGCACTTTATCCTCCCCCATCATTGTCAGTTGTGATTTCTCCATACCGCAACGCTACAAATTCTCATGCTCATGTCGCTGCTTAAATCCACAATGCCCTGCTTTGCTTAGATCACTCTTTCATATGAAGCCATTTTTACCAATCTATATCCATAAGTCCATATACACCCCGGTTGTTGTTTCATATGATTAATGTGGATAAAACAATAATAAACCATCCCCCAAATCACTACAAATAGGTGGTATGTTTACTGTTGAGCTAGTACACACGGCTCCACCCATTTTACTGCATGTATAGTAACTGCATGGTGTTTCCATCTGCAGCCCTCTTTTCACCCTTGTGAACTCAAGCTACGCGCTAGAGAAAAGGAGAGCCCAATACTGACTGCTACTGCCTGTACTTCGTTACATGGTAGCGGAGCTTGCCTGGTGAGCAGCTCCAGGACTAGAGCCCAGCCCCTGAGTTGTGGCCTGGTGGTTAGGCCACTGTGCCACCACCTGGTGGTGACCAAGGAGTCCCACCATGACACCACCAGCTGAAGAAGCCTTTCGTGTGGCCCTTCAGACTGCCACTATAGTGCTGCCCAAGCAGCTACGGCTGCACTAGCCGAGATCAAAAGGTCTCAGGCTGCAGGACTGGCGTCCAATCCGAAAAAGCTGGACTTGACAGGCCGTCCTGAAGAAGATAGAAGGTTGTGGAGTGACTGGAAGTTCTCTGCAATCCAGTACCTCATGACTAAGGATGCGGCGTATCAAGAGAACATTGAGCGCCACATTGCGTCAGCCAATGCCGTGAGCATGGCACAGCTGTCTGAGGACGAAAAGAGCCGCAGCCGTCAGCTCTTCAGTTTTCTGGCGGGTACGGTGAAGGGAAGACTCCTCGCCCTGTTGCGGGAGCGCGCTGTCGCCAATGACAGCAACGGCTTCGAGGCGATCCGAAGGAGCCAGCTAGACATCGAGCCGACAAGTGGAGCAGCGGCACTCGGGTTGCTTGAGACGATCTTGAGTATGCCGACTCCTCCAAAGGGCACTCAGCTTCGAGATGCCATCATGTGCATGGAGAGACTCTTTGTGGATTACGAAGCCACATCGGGTCAGGAGCTGTCAGAACACCTTAAGATAGCCTCTCTCAGGAGACTTCTCCATCTCCTTGTCAAAGACGACAATCAAGAAGGCTGCGTCTGAGTATGAAGTTGCAGACAGGAGATAGGAGCCTCTGAAGCCAGAAGCTGTGTACGATCATGGCGGGGTCGTGCCCATGGAGGTCGACCAAATTAAAGGGGGAAAGTCAAAAGGTGGCAAAGGCCAAAAGGGTCCCTGCAAAATCTGCGGGAAAACCCATCAGGGTGAGTGCTGGTTCGGAGGCAAGGAATCAGCCAAAGCAAAAGGAAAAGGAAAAGGCCATGCTGGCAAGGGAAAAGGCAAGGACAGCGAGCCTGCCAAAGAGAAGTGCCAAATCTATGGGAAGCAGAACCATACCGCAGATAAATGCCACCAAAGGTTCAAAGACAAGGACCATGGGCCAGGAACGGGCACAGCCAGTTCCGGGACCGGTGGAAGCGTGGCTGCTTTGTCACGTAAGGAAGCTGACACATCCCCCGAGACTGAACTCAGAGCTACCACCACTGGAGTGTGTAGCGCAACGGCAAAGGGGCACGGTCTGGCTCTGCTTGACAGCGGGTCAGATGAACATATGTGTCCGCCGAGCTTCGCGCTGTGGGCGGAAGTCGAGACACTCAGAAAGGCACCGCGACTGCGGGATGCCCAGGGCCAGGAGATCCAACATAAGTCATGGGAAAGACAGTCAAGTTGTGTGTCAAATCAACGGATGGGACGCACATCAACGTGAAAGTGACGTTCCTGATTGGTCCAGTGAGACAACCAATCTTATCCCTGGGAAAGCTGAGCGCGTCTTTTGGAATCAGCTTTGACTCGGGACACAAGGGAGAAGATGGTGGAACTCTTAAGTTCACCAAGCAAGGTTGGGAATGCCACGTCAAGAAAGTGCAGCATTCCTACTTACTATGTTCCCTTCTTCCTCAAGGCGCCTGAAGCCGAGAGCTCAGTCAGCCAGGTCAGTGGAATCAAAATGCTTCACTTGACCGATCCTCACGTCAAGTTCCGACAAAGGCTTGGGGTTGACCCAGAGCCCAGCAGTTCTGACTGTGAGGAAGAGGAAGAAGAGGAAAAGGAGCCCGAGGGGAAGGAACTCAGGAAGAAGAAGAAGAAACACCGAACAAGGCGTCAGGAAAATGAGTCAAAACTGGGTTCAGCCTCCGAACGGCCTCGGACGCGGCCAAGGGAGGAGTCAAAGCATGACTCTCCCGTTGGAGGGACCGAGCCTGGGCAGCCTGCAACAGGCAAGACCGAGCCGCTCAGGCTGGTCGAGGCTGACAGGCCTAAGAGGCCGCCAACGCCGGAAAGACCTCCACCTCCATAGACCGCCAAAAGAGGTCAGGAGACCTGCAATGGCTGAGCCTGTCGAACCTCCAGATCATGACCAAGCCCAAGGGTCTGCTGACTACGGTGGACTGTCATCAGAATGTGACAGTGAAGAGTCTGATCTCAGGTATCGACGTGATGACACACGGAAAAGGGACCGTGAGGACCAAGACGACCATGAGGAAGTCGAAGTTGAGGACCAGGAAGGCCAGAGCCATAGCAGCAGGTGGAAACCCCATCACAGTATGACTGACGAAGAGAAGCGCAAGGCGAACTACGAAGCGCGCCAGCGGAAAAGACAAAAGCGAGATGCCGCCAGGGCCAGTGAGCCTGGGGGCAAGTTAAAGGGGAAGCAGAAAGGAAAAGGCAAGAATAAAGGAAAAGACAAGAGTAAGGGCAAAGGAAAGAAAGGAAAATCCCGTTCTAACCAAGTCACCCAGTTGGAAAGGTTCGGTTGTTTGCACTGTGGGTGGATTAGATCCACAGGATGAGCTTGAGATTGCTGAGCCCGAAGAAGCTCAGGCAGGAGACGGCATGAGCGAGCACAGGTCCGGAGACGTAGCGGTACCAGCAGAGTCCGCACGACCTGATGCCGAGGTTGCCAAGCTGTCTGAAAAGACCGGATGGGG
>Ga0126342_10002034_pt1 | contig 30547 bp, 26 predicted proteins | sample Cyp1metagenome_FD_92528 | JGI IMG/M metagenome (GOLD analysis project Ga0126342, IMG submission 92528) | Coral microbial communities from Lord Howe Island, Old Settlement Bay, Australia - Cyphastrea 1 metagenome | ecosystem: Host-associated > Invertebrates > Cnidaria > Coral ...
AGAGAGAGAGAGAGAGAGAGAGAGAGGGAGAGAGAGAGAGAGAGAGAGAGAGAGAGAGAGAGAGAGAGAGAGGGAGAGAGAGAGAGAGAGAGAGATAGATAGATAGATAGGTAGGTAGATAGATAGAGAGATAGAGAGATAGAGAGATAGAGAGATAGAGAGATAGAGAGATAAAGAGATAGAGAGATAGAGAGATAGAGAGATAGAGAGATAGAGAGATAGATGGAGAGATAGAGAGATAGAGAGAGATAGATAGAGAGATAGATAGAGAGATAGATAGAGAGATAGATAGAGAGATAGATAGAGAGATAGATAGAGAGATAGAGAGAGAGATAGAGAGATAGATAGAGAGATAGATAGAGAGATAGATAGAGAGATAGATAGAGAGATAGATAGAGAGATAGATAGAGAGATAGGTAGAGAGATAGATAGAGAGATAGGTAGAGAGATAGATAGAGAGATAGATAGAGAGATAGAGAGATAGATAGAGAGATAGATAGAGAGATAGATAGGTAATGAGATGAAAGAGAGAGAGAGAGATAGAGAGATAGAGAGAGAGAGATATATATAGATAGATAGATAGATTGATTGATAGATAGATCGATCGATCGATAGATAGATAGATAGATTGATTGATAGATAGATCGATCGATCGATAGATAGATAGATCGATTGATAGATAGATCGATCGATAGATACATACATAGATAGATGGATACATAGATAGATAGATAGATAGATAGATAGATAGGTAGGTGGGTAGGTAGGTAGGTAGATAGATAGATAGATAGAGAGAGAGAGAGAAAGAGAGAGAGAGAAAGAGAGAGAGAAAGAGAGAGAGAAAGAGAGAGAAAGAGAGGAGACCTCAACCACCTTTCGGGCCATCAGTGGCTTCGCTCTGCCATCCGTGATTCACAAGAACCAACCGCTCCTATAGGTCTCCTATTTTGGAAACTTCCGCCATCGCCTTGTGCGGTACTACTGGTATAATCATGACAAGATGAGCTTCCCCTGAGCCCAACACGGACGGACTGACCTTCAACACCCAGGTGGACACGAATCGCCTTTCCGCGCATGTCAGCAGTCTCAGTCTCATCTGCCATTTTGCCTGCGGAAAAAGCATGAACAAACCATGGGAAAGATTGACAAAAATATGGAAAACACCTGGGAAACATTGGAAAACCATGGAAAAAAACATGGAAACACTTGGGAAAACCGTGTACCACTCCGACATTATTTTGCCCAGCAAGAGCAATGATTGTACAACATGCCGTAACATGCCTTAAGATCCCCTGGGCCCAAGCTTTCTGTTTGTACGCTGATTCTGAGGTCAGCACAGAGCTATGGCCATGCACCGAGCCCAGAGATTGGGCCGGCCACATGCACGGCACTACCTACGGTAGTTACTAGTCATAGATCCTGAATGGTCCTGATGCGAGGTTTGCTGAATCGTTTCCCCTGCAGTCTGGGATAGTCTGGGTCTGTCCGCCAGTAAAGCGTGTTTTTTATTCAAACGTATTGGCAGTTTATCATGATTTATCATGCATATGTACGAGCTGTTTGAGAAAATCCTGAACACCCCATGCTTGCAAAACAGGCATGCCATGTCTACAGCTTTGAGCATAAAAGCGAACAAGGCTTTCAAGGTGCACTTGAAGGTGTTCAATCCTCTGCGTTTTCTATGGCTAGTCCTTTGGATGCATGCGCCATGGAGTGCAGCAAGGGCAAGGGCTGTTTGTTGGCACATTTACAGTTACAAAAACAAATAGCTCATCTTGCAAGCCCATGGATTCAGATCTGGACAGTGACAAGCACAAAAACATTCAAAAACGTGTATATGTAGTATAGAAACCTGAGAACTGTCCACTCAATGGAAAGCAGGTGAGTTGCTGACCTCTTCACCTGCCAGAGAAGCCTCTGCTGCTTCTTGCGCGGAGGCCTCCAAAGGATCCAAAAGGCAGAAGATTCATTGAATCGGATGCATAAGAAGTATAAGAACCGAAATCAGCCAAGATCAACCTTTGTCCAGCTGCGCAGCAATGTCTCTTTGAACTTTGTGCCCTGCCTCTGCAGCCAGCTTAGCGAGTTGGGTGGTCGTTAAGGGCTCACCAAAAATGCTCACGCTCGGCTCAGTGGCCAGCATCCTTTCGTCGGATTTGATTTAACAGAAGACAGCAATTCAGATACACTCGCCCAATCTTTCATCAGAAGTCCATAACGCCCGCGCAAATAGTAACATACTTCTGGCCGTGCAAATGAGTTGGCCAAACTGGATTCTATTGTTCATGTTGGCACTTCCGAGGCAAGCATTTCATGTTTGACACAAACCAAATGAGAATTGCATTCAGCTTTATTTTTTTTTAGAATGTGTCTGCAAGACTCCTCTGCTTCAGGATCGCCTCATTGAACTTCACGGCATGTGGAGAACCTGGGTCTTTGAAGACAAAGTCTCCTAATATTTCAGAGGACGAACAGGGAACTGCAGTGTTTGAAGGAAACCCGGAAACCCCAAACCTCGAACACTCCAGACTTCGCAGTCGAACAAATTCTACAGTTTTTCACATAGTTTAAGATCGCCGTCTGGGCACAGGGCAGGTATGCTTTTCCAAGTCAGCACCACATGCCCAAGTCTGCCATCGGTCAAAACCAGAGGCTTCAGAAGTTACATCCTATGGTCCTATAGTCGTTTATGGTCGCCTATCAATGACCTTAAGAAAATGTGCCTGGTTCGCCGCCAAACTCATTCTCAGATGTTGAATACCAGTTGCCACTTTCCTCGCCTTTGTGAACAGCAGTATTCGAAGAAACAACTGGAACCATTTAGCCTCCCACCTACTTGTGTAGCTGTTGTTAGCTGTTGTTTTCTCAAAATCTACACAAGTACTAGTGGCTAGCATATCACGAATTGCTCGGTGTTTCACTATTATGTTTTGAACATTTTTAAACATGGGAGGGATCAGGAAGAATTTTGCATGCTAAATGTAGGGGGGTTCAGCATGTTGCGGCTCAGCAAAAACGGAGCCAGCCTGCTCCATCATGAAAAGGGTAAACTCCTTGCCGATAATCAAGCACTGATCAGAATGTGCCCACCACTTTCCCAAAAAGTATCTTTGAGATGGGGTAATAAATATCTTTCAGGTAGTCAGTCTTGAATATGGCCATATGGCCCAACTATTCTATGCAAATCACAACAATCACAAGGCAAAGTGTCAGCAAGAGCCAAGTTTCTCGGCCCTGCCCCTGGTATTTATTGTTTATTCCTACAAAAGCCTACAAATAGCATAATATCAAAGTTTCTCGTAATGTATTATATAAATTATGCCATTATCATAAATTATACGTAGAATCTCAAGTAATTATTCTGATTCTACCTTTCTGGAATGACCTGAGCAACGGCTTTGTGGCGACAGAAGGGATTTGCTGCTAGTGATGATGTCGACACACAATGGGACCGCACACCACTACCGATCCTCGTTTGACATAGACCGAGCCCATGGCAATTCTCGATGAAGGGCTATCCTGCGTCATGCAAAGTGGAGCTGAACAAATGAAGAGACTTTCATTTAGTAAATTTAGAGCACATCATGACTGTGCAAGGCACCTCACACGCCCAACATCATTGGTTGAAGCGCTGAGGAGTTCTGCACAGGCATCACAAAAGGCTGCTAATCTACCCGTCCTGGCGCGGGCGACGTTGGATGCGATGGGAACAATTAACACTATTTATATAAACTGAACAAATGGATATAAATAGAATAAAAATGAGTAAACGGAGGATCCACATTTCCACACCTCACGTGGAAGGTCAAAAAGGCATAGACCTTTGTCCCCTTTGCAGCCGCCTTGGATGCCGGGATTGATCTGGATGTAACTTAGGACGATCATGGACGATCTGCATCGCAATACTGAGCCAGTTGCAGCTGGCATGGCATGGCCCTCACACAGAAATCATCAGAAATCAATCTACAAATGGTCTGAATTGCTGAAGCTTCATCCCAAAGCCATAAAGATTAATATAAAGATCGTAAAGCCAAGATGGCTTATGATCCTACACATTGGAGCCGGGATCGCATCTGATGTTCCAGTAAAAAAGGCTTGTCTAAAGTACATGGTTACATGATTGTCTAAAGATATGTTTTTGAATTTTGACTCTTTTCAACCGTGGCATGTTACAACATCTTGGTCGCTTGACAGCTGCACTCCAGTGATGCTCTGAAGAATCTGTCCATCAGACAACTTGCGGCAGCTGAAGTCATCGCTTCCCTGCACCGCTTCCCTGCACCGCCAACTGAATCATTCTCAGCAGTTTTCCACAGTCACTGACATCAGCCAGGCAAAATACGGCAGCGAGGCAAAAGCAGCAGAAGTCTTCGACTTTGCACTGCTCGCTTCCACTTGAATTGGCTCTTCTTGATTCCAAGACCGCAATTCCGATGCTTCACAACCAAAATGCATGCGGACATTTCATATCCCATGCGTCCAAAGAAAAACCTCTGGTGGGCTTTGGAACTGGGAATTTCGAAGATTTTATGTATACAAGAGGGATTTCAACCAGGACTTCTCACCTTCTCAAATTGATAGGTTTGTGTTCTGATTGGGCCAATGAGAAATCCATGGTGGCTTGGCTTCGCCAAAGCAACCAATTCTGACTGGTCAGACCTCCTCTTCATGGCTATCCATTTGTCGTATGTAGCCTTAGATTCGGGCTGAGGTAAACATGGTAAACACACAAGACCAGGTTGGGCTGATGAACATCTCATCTATTGCAGTCCTCTGTTGAATGATTGGTCTTTTCAGATGTTTGGAGTGGAGTGCCAATGTTGGACAAAAAAGAAATGGTATCTTCGCAACGAGAAGTAGGAGAGCACAAACAAAGGCTTCCCTCTTCAGGTTGCCTTGGCCTTGACCCACCCTGCCATGATTTCCCCACTACCCACTACCGGGCCACAAGGGCCACCAGGGCGCTGTTCAAAGGGCTCGCCGGTTCTGTGCCTCCAACAGGCTCCGCATCTGGCCTCCCAAGAATGTGTCCAAAAACGCGCAGAACAAATTATAATGAACTATCATGATTAATTCATGATTATCATGGTATTTCCAATGGGATGGTCACCCAAGTTGGGTGTTTCATTGCCCATGCCATGTGCCTGACAGCTGGAGGTGGTAAGGGCCTTGAGCGATTGGGTCTGGCAGTGGGGGGATACCCTCAGTGGTGACCGGTGTCTAATCCTGTTCATCGGGAGAATCATGATTGATCACTGGATTTAGGGGATTTTAAGGCTATCCTTTTTTGAAACCCACCTAATTCAATGCTGGCCATGAAATTACCAATGTGGCCTACATCCGGGTTGCCTAAGCATCCTGCGGAGGACTCATGCATTCCTCTGTTTCACCTGGCAAAAGAAAGGCAAACCTTAAGGCCGCCAGAGCACTCTGGACTTTGTAATTCCTGTCTTATCGGAGCATGTCTTTCTTACAATCTCCAGTAGTCATAGCAGGATCATGCAGGATCATATCTTTACTACTTCTCTTCACAAACGTGGCAGCTTTGATCTTTGATCCATCAAGTTTTCTGTCAGCTTGGAAAGCGCAGCCGCAGCTAGTACGACTACAATTCAAATGACATTCCAAAGTCCAAGCGTGCTTTGCCAATGCAGCCAAGCTTCCCTGAGCAGGCTCAGGCTCAACCGCCTAAATCGATTGAGTAAAGAAGACATGGACCTGCTCTCTATGATTCTCCATGTACAAGAACGATGATGAACGATGACAACCTTAGGATGTGGATAACGTGAACGCCTATGATCAGACGCAGCAGTTGCACACCTCTGCAGGAGCCACCTTCTGTCCTGAGCCCGACCCCAGAGAGGGTACTGAACAGCGGGTGCCTTTTGTATCTGCTATGCCAAATTGGGCCCAGCCCATCTTAATTGAACAGTTGTTCCCAATTCAATTCCAAGGTTCGAAGCTTGCGGCAGACTTTCTTCAAGCACATACAGGACTTTGACGTAGGCCCACAGATCTCAGCCCAAGATTCTAGAGGAGAGCGCTTGCAGTGTGGATGTCATCCAAGCTGTTACAGATCAAGGCAGGGGCTATGCCAAAGTGGATATCTTGTCCAGTTGCTGGTTGCTGAGATGACAATAGATGACAACTACCCAATGCACAAAGGGCCAGGCCAAGAGTAGAGCTGGTAGAAATATCAATGAATGCCTTGGAGTGAAGGCAATATATTTGCCACGATGTTATACCTGTACAGATTCAGAACCGTACATATTCTATGTATCTATGTATCTATGTATCTATGTATCTATGTATGTATGCATGCATGCATGCATGCATGTATGGATGCATGTATGCATGTATGCATGTATGCATGTATGCATGCATGCATGCATGCATGCATGGATGGATGGATGCATGTGTGCATGTGTGCATGTGTGCATGTGTGCATGTGTGCATGTGTGCATGTGTGCATGTGTGCATGTGTGCATGTCTGCATGTCTGCATGTCTGCATGTATGCATGTATGCATGTATGCATGTATGCATGTATGCATGTAGGCATGTAGGCATGTAGGCATGTAGGCATGTAGGCATGTAGGCATGTAGGCATGTAGGTATGTAGGTATGTAGGTATGTATGTAGGTATGTAGGTATGTAGGTATGTAGGTATGTAGGTATGTAGGTATGTAGGTATGTAGGTATGTAGGTATGTAGGTATGTATGTATGTATGCATGCATGCATGCATGCATGCATGTACGTATGTATGCATGCATGCATGTATGTATGTATGGATGGATGTATTACATTGTATTACCATGACAAAGGACATACCATTTAAATCCATTTAATATGATGAATACATATGAATACATAATAAATAATCATACCATTCATAGAAAAACATTGCCATACCAGTCACCGGCGGAGCAGCCCTTGAGGGCTCGGCAAAATAGACAGAACCGTGACTGAAAGGATCACTGCACCAAACCTGGAGATGCTGATAGCCACTAGCTTATCATCCACATTTATGCAGCATTTATGCACTGTATCTCTAGCGAAATAACATGGAAGATAATAATAACGTCAGATGGTTCTGGAGTTCGAAACACTTCTAGTTTTTTTCTAGTAGTAGTCTGTGTTCCGCATGTGGGAGATGAACAGCTGGTCTTGTCTCAGCGGCAGATCTTAGCACAGCACTTCACAAAGAATTGCAACACGCAACACAGGAGGAAGATGGCGGAGGCTGTGGTTGTTCCCGCCTAAGCCACGGTCCAAATGGGGGAACCCCAAAAGGATCCCAACAGTCTGAATTTTGAGATGACTATGGCGACCGTATCCTGTTCCCACAAGTTCCTGTGGCACTGGGCCCATCTTGCAGGTGGCGGGCATATCCAGGTTCGTGTGAACGAGGAACTATAATCAACAAAGAACACTAAGTCCCAGGCTGAAAATATCAAACTTTGACCAACAGAAGCAAGGGCATGGTTTACCCGACCTTAGGAACGCATTGTGGTCACGCCAATGTAAAGCACTAGAAAAACCGTTGGCCTGATCTGCAGCACAGAGGTAGCTTAACAAAGTGCCTTTTTTCCTTCAAAGCGCCGGCAGGAGAGTCTGCAGCATCTGCAGAATCTCAATCTCAGTTCCCTGCTTCACACATGGCTATGGATCAAAGCCTGGGAATCCCCCAATTAGTCGACGCCAAAATACTGTAGCTATCTGTAGCTATCTGTATGCTGGATTGGGGCGGCTTTCAAATGTTAAGTTTTTCATGAAACTCGACACCATCCGAACGCCGCCCCCAATCTAGCACAAACGGTCCTTGCTGACGCAGCCACAAGTCCACTCATTGGGCTACTTGGCCGGTGGCTTGTGACCCACAAAGTAGCTCTGCTTTGTACTTCCTCTCCACTTGCCGTGTTTGACATCGTCGCAAAAGGATGGCATCACGAGGAACTGCGGAGTTGGTCACACTGACCGACACTCGTAGAAGTTGCCAGGACTGCCCTTGTCCTCGCCTCCTGCACTCCACTGGCCTTAATCTGAAGCCAGTGTCCCACAAATGTGTGGCCAGGCATCTAGATCATCTAGTCCATCCTGCGAAGTTCTTGACATCACACTCATGAGTCTGGCAAGTGACCGTGCCGCCCGTCCCACCATTTGTGCCTTCTGGCAAGTATAGCCAGAGAGAAAAGGCCAAGAATGGTGGACCACGCAAGGAAACGGCACATGGCTGTCAAGCCACAAAAAAAATCCAACAAACATATTGCCAAAGGCTTGGACCGAGTTTGAGCTGGTCAGCATAGGGGGAAGACATGGAAAGATGTGGAAAGATGTCTTTCCTTTCAGCGCCTACACTTGAGCAATAGCTCTTCTCTCACGTCGCAAGTGCCTGGAAAGTCTCCTCTGTGCTGTGGGGGACACAATACAACTAAAGCTTCAAATAGGAGTACTGTAAGTCCAAGCACCAACAGTGATCATTTCAAGCACACACCTTCAAAGAATAAGTTGAAAGCGGCTCAGACTCTGACAATAGCGCTCTTCCTGCTTTCTTTCGGCTTCATCAGCAGGATCTATGGTTCCGTCCTGCCGCATGCCAGGAGGCTTTCAGGTTCCCTGCAGCTTTCAGATGCTTTCAGTTTCAGCATGTTTCAGCCTCATCAAGGTCCAAGGCTACTTCGGCCTTGGAGCTTGTCAGAGATACGAAGCACCAAGTTTTAGTTGTAATGCAGAAGAAACTGAGGACCCTGACATGGTTGTAGTACTGCGCCTTAGTCATTTTGCCGATACAACCCATGATGTGCCTGTCTCAGTGGTTTGAGTGAGCGGCCACATGCAGGTTGAAGGTGAACATATAGCCGAGGAACACCTCAGCCAAGCGCTTCATGAAAAAACTGCCTTCCCGTTGCCGGTTTTTTGGTCATCCATTGGTATCAACGCCACTGTCAACTGTTTATTCGTCGCACTTCGCCGCCAAGCGACAATCAGGGAAATCACATCCACGGGTCCAAATGGCCACTGTAGAACTCCCACCATCATGAACCTGGGTATGTACACAGTATGTACCCAGTCCCAAGTAAATTGTGCTATGAAAATCTATGAAATGTGCTATGCTACGCAGGTAAGATGTTCCATTGGATTCATTAGTGCTCATTAGGGTCTTGGCAAGAGGCAAAGCACCGTCAAGCCAACGCTCAACATTGGGAACAAGGACCTGGACCGTGTCTGACCGTGTCTGTGAAATCACCGCTACTCAGCTATTCCAATCCATGGCATCACTGAAGACAGCAGCCAGGGAGCCGAACAGGACAAGGTCCTGCCAACAGCTCCCAACAACTCGCACCCTCTCGGTGTCAAACCTTTCGAAAGGACAAATGCTTTAAGATGCTTTAAGATTGTTTGTGTCACACGGCTTAAAAAGCGGCATGAAGTTGGTCTGAATGAAAATAGTGGGAAAACCTCAGGATCACATTTTAGCAAACATTCTGTGGGATTCTTGAATAGGCTTCCTGAATGTCTTTATCCAAGGATGCTGAACCAGGGTCCCCACGCTTTGATTCTGAATCCGATGTTTATCATTCCCTTCGCTACGGCTCGTCCTGCGTGAAGATTACGGCCGCCAGGTAGCCAATGAAAATGGCCGAAGTGATGGTGGTCACTGTGCTCCTGATGATACCTCAGCCCAGGGCCAGGCTGGTTGGATGAGAGAAGGGGCACTACAGAACCACTGGTAGCACTTGCAAGTGGAACAAAATGAACATTTCTATACAGCAGTTAAGCCAGTTAAGCCTTTTCAGCTTGCATGCTTGGAATTGGGAAGATTATTGTGAAGTTCCAACATGTTCCAACCAATTCGTCCTAGTCACCATGTCATATCTGGCACAGTTTTTGAAGTTGAGCAAGGCAAGATGCTCCGAGGATCCTCAACTGCAGATGCACTGAGTGTTGCACCATCCTGCGCTTCAACATTGACCCAAAGGGAGGACACCTGGAATGCCTGCAGGGATCGGCTGTGAAACCCTCAGCTTGTCAAGTCATCCAGGTGGGCCCTGGCGGGCGTTTTTCCCCGAAGCCACCACGCCTTATTGGCCCCGAGGCCCGACAGATCATTCTGTTGCTGGATGTAATTCTCCCACGCGGTTTTGACAGCCTCAAAATGAAACAAAGAAAATCAAAGAATCAAGAAACATAGATAAAATATGATAAAATCGTGGAGATTTTTTGGAATTGCCTGTTTTCTCAGAGATCAAAGGGCAAAGGAGCTCAGAATACATGCATTGTCATTGTCATCCAGCCATTCTTGATTATATATGCGCTTCTACTATCTCACAAATACCCAGAGTCCTGTCAAAATGTAACTTCCCCATCAAGGCAGTCACATTCTGCCGATTCTGCGATTCCAAGGGTCCCTGCAATTGTTGTGGACAAGTCGTTTGCTGATGTCAGCGCCTCAGGTGGGTTGGTTCATACCGTTTCCCATGGATTCTGATTATCCATCAAGTAACCTAAGGGTAGGCCTGTAATCATCAACCAACTGTTAGCTTTTGACTCCACATTCCTACTTACAAGGTGTTTTTTGAAATGCCTTCAATAGGCAAGCACACTGAAAGGAGGAGTAAAGCACATCCAAAGCAGCAAAGAATAGAAATGCCCTCAGTTTTGATGTAATTGTAATTCGATCATAAGCACTCAGGAATTGGACATGGTTTCCATCCTCACAGGGCAAGGTCGTTCGCCACACTGGCAACCATGTGCAACCATTTACCAAACAATACCCAGCTCACACATTCCCAGCGCACTTCCTTTCATGTACCATTTTCGTGACCACTGGACGAATGTAAAAGGACTGCTCCATGAACAGTCCAGGAGTTGATCGACAACCAATCTCCACAGCAATTCAAACCAACAAACTCACTCTGCACCACCCTCAGTTTGAGCATGTGATTGCAACTCATCAGAAGCACTCAGGAATTGGACATGGTTTTCCATCATCACCGGGCAGAGCAGAGTTGCAGCCAAGAAATGCACAACAACAGACCCAAGTGAGTATGGTACCTTTAAACTTTAAACCATGTCCGACATGCCATGCACCCTAATGACCAGCCACCCCACGTCAAACGATTCCAAACAATCTGGAATCGGTTGGTCTCAGCATCGACTGCAAGCACAACGCTCGCGCTGCCCATGCAACACCCGATGATGTGCCGTATCTTGGCGTACCTTGGCATCTGGGACCGCGCACGATTCGGAACTCCAGTTTGAGCGCCTTCACAATGTCGTTCTCATCCCTGCAGTCCAGAATAGTCCAGACAGTCCATGCAGCAAACCGACATTGTTATGTGCCTGGTTCATACACTCAAGCAGTCATGCTCTGAGAAATTGTCACAAACTGTCTCTAAATCTGAAAGAAAGAGGCTGATTGTGTCATTTGGATTCATTTGGATATATTTGGATGCTTGGCTTCAAGAAAAACGGGCAAACGGTCATCCATCAGCGAATTTGTGTCCGCCTCAAGACTGACACAGGAAAGGCGTTGCCAGAAGCTTCCAGGAAAGACTTCGCGCTGCTGTGAAAATGTCTGGCTGGAAACCTGGGCCAAATCAGCCAAGAACCCTCCATGGAGCGCAGGCTTGGATTTTGATGAGACTTCAGGTAGGGTCAAAATTCTTATCATATCTTATCATCATGTATCATCTATCGTCACTATCCCATCTATTCATGGGGCCAGGTTCCGATCATCTTAATGTCTGGGGTTATGCAGTATTTGGCGGGCTTTATCCTTGCAAATTTCTTTGGATGGACGTGAAAACAAGGCTTGAAAATGTACCGCAGAACCCAAACTTGCAGACTTGACATGTTGATGTGCCATGACCCTGCGAAGTACAGTAGTGGTTCTGGAAGTCTAAGAGGCCTCCAACCCCAAACTACCCAAGCGCAACTAAATCTCACCCTGGGCTGCGCGACTCTAAACCTTGCCCCACAAGCCATTGCTCAAAGGCCTGGCTGTGGGAAACCATGTTTTTACACATCAAAAGTCAGGGCTGCCTGCAGATTTTCCCTTGAACCAACAGGTGAGCTGGCCTGGATGAAGGTGGAGGTGCTGATGACCCTGAGATCCTGGAGCCACTGGAGTCAAGCAAGGTACACCCCGTTTTCCCCGCTTGGAACCATTTGGGGGGATTCAAAAACCACCATAAAAACGATATAAAAAGGGAGGTGTGGTACAGGTACAGTACTACATATTCCTGCCTTGGGTGTACCACACCGATTTCCTCAGACCTTTTTGAACATTTTTGCACACCCCACCTCCGGTGCACTCTCCGGCACTTGCATGATTGACCTTAGCAGGGCCCATCAGGGCAACCCCTGGCTGAAAGTCACAGCTCTTTTTTTTAATGCTGAGAGCCCCAGGCCGCTGCACCCAGGGATCTGCTGGGTCGAAGCTACTATCCTGGTAGGTGTGAACGGTGTGAACCAGAGCTGGTATAATTGGGTAGCTTTCCGAAGTCAAAGGGAAAGCCTTCACTTCACCTACAGAAACTCAGTGCCGAACCAAACTCCATAGCTGGTCCTGCAACATTCATCAGACCCAATGGTTTTCGATGAATGCGGCCCTCATTCGGCCGGAGTTTGCAAAACCACGAAACATATCAAAACATCACACCAACAGTTTTGATTCCATGTGTCACAGCTTGGTCACATGTTGCGATGAAACTTACCAAGCATGGTCTTACCCTCCCTCCTGTAGTCAAACATGGAGTGCTAGAAAAGCCCCCATTTCTGTCCCCATTTAGTTCGACCAGTTCCAGTCAAACTCTCCAATTCGTTTGGGTACTTCCATTTATCAGGGAAGTTCTATTTATTTATGATTCCCGGATTAAAATAAACATTGTGATTTTCCAGCCAGCCAAGTTAAACTACCAGAGGGTAGCTTTCCAATTCTTCGACGTAGGCACAGTCCGTCTCACTCTGCACGAACAGATCGAAAGGCCCGAGTTGACGGACCTGGCATTTCAACAAAGAGGGAGCATGGAAAACAAACATTCCCAATCTTTCTACCACTTCTGAGGTATTGTATTACCTGTAAATTTATTTATATAATATAAGCATGCATGTATAATATAAACGATATAAATGTATATCTAATGTTCTATGATATTCTACAATATCCATCAATATCCTACAATTATTATATTATTATTCTATAATGCTCTGTAACATTTAACATTCGATCGTCCAGAGTGCGGTGTCCAGTGCTCAACATTTCGTCTGGCACCTCCAGGCCCCAAACCACTTCCACCCGTGTGGATGGGACTGCCACCTGCGCAGATCTGCGCAGAGTCTTGGTTCAGTTCTCTAGATCTCTCTCCAGGGCTCATCCAGGGCTTCTGCCAGCCTGTAATCTCCGTGGGACGGGTGCGAGGCCCATGTCCTCAGTGATCCACTAGTGATCCACCAAGAAATTAGGGACTCAATAGCCATGGTGCTTTCGAATTGCTTCAAATTCAAAGCAGAGATTTTCAGGAGTTCCGGGCTTGTCCCAGCACATTGGGGAGGTCCAGGTCGGATCCTGCTGCCTGTCGCAATCCGAACGACCAGGTCTGATGCCACCAGGGCAAAATGGATGGATTCAAGAAAACCCCCTGTTTTTCCATGTTTTTCCTACTCTACATGGACACTCGCTGGGAGTCCTTCCTTGTCGCATCAAGTACTATATTTGACAGCATGGAATGAATGGTTTGCCGAAACTCCAGAGAGTATGTTGTAGAAAGTGGTGGAGCGGTCCAGCAAAGGCTGGTGTATCGTTGAGGCTTTGCACGCATCAAGTCGGATCAATCCACTTATTTGGCAGTGAGAAGGTTCAATCCGGTGCCAATTGCTAAGACAAGTGAAGGTTTCCTAAATTGGGGGTATCCCCCAAATCATCCTCAAGTTAATAGGATTTTCTCTTATAAACATATTCCATCCATTTTGGGGTAATTTGGGGTATGGAAACTAGTGGAAATTCCTCGAAAGGTCTGGTGCCTCAATCGGCACCCCTTTCCCACGGTCAAGCCGGCGAGTGGTGCCCTGCAGGGAGAAGAAATGCATCTGATCCTTTCAAAAGATTTGCCCGTGCCAAAATCAACCTGAATTCACTGAATTGTATTAGGATTTATGTGTATTTGTTTTTGACATGTTGTGTTCTTAAATGTTCTTGCTTCGAGGAAGCAACCAAAATCCCACACGCCATTGTGTGGCGGCTGGGATTCCAAGCAGATCCACTGAGCGTTTCCAAAGAATGGGAGACCTCCGAGGCATGCCAATAAATTTCGGCATGTGCAAACTCCAAAGCTGGGAAGGAATGTCCATTATTGAACACTTGTAGCCAACGTCAAAACAGCTTGAAAGTTGGGACGAGAATGAACACGAGAAAAATCACAAAGGAGTGAAGAGTTAACATGAACCCACATCAAAACATTGTAAAACTCTGTTTCAAAGGCGCCCCTGCGTGAATGTCTGTCATCGCAATGAGATGATGCTGAAGCGCACGATGGACAACGTGAAGCACGGTGAAGTCAAGCACGCTGCAAACCAGCCCGGCAAACAACGGAAAGCGTTCATCGAAGGAAGTTTAGAAGTCAAACTTCCGACAATATGGACAGATGGAAAAGCAGAGGTGGGAAAAGTCAGAGAAGAGAAGAGCAGAAGAGAGAAGATCAGAGAAGAGAAAGAGTGAGAAGAAAGAAGATGCAGGTGCGCGAAAGGTAGCGGTGCGCGAAAGGTAGCAAAGTCGCAAAACACAATGTTTTTCCAATGATTTGTGGCTCAGCTGGGTCGAAAAGTAGGCTCGCTAAAGCGGCGGGCGCGGAGCCATGTCGTCAGATAGGAGATGGAACATTGCACGCCGTTGTTGCGCGAAGCACGTTTCGAAGTCAAAATGCGCAAAACACCTCGGCTTCAGGGCGCTTCTAGAAGTTGAGATGTCGAAAAGTGCACGCAGTTGTGGCGCGAAGCACATTTCCAATGCTCGGACCACTTTTGGAAGTTGACAGTTGACATGTCGAAAAATTGCACGCAGTTGTGGCGCGAAGCACGTTCCGAAGTCAAAATGTACAAAACACACACCATGTTCTTACCACTTTTGGAAGTCGAGATGTCGAAAAAGTGCACGCCGTTGTGGCGCGAAGCACATTTCCAAGCCAACATGCTAAAAACACAAAAACGCACCACATGTTCGCACCACTTTTGGACGTTCAGATGCCGTTTTGCGTGGCAGGCGCAATACAAGAGACACGTCCACCAGAGATGTTCCCCTGGGATGTTAGGAGGTCAGGCCGCAGATTTCCTGAGAGGGGCTGCATTTTGGAGCATCAGATCTGTAGGTTTGCTACGATGATTTTGCGTGACAGGTGCAGCACTTCGTATGACCTCGGATCACTTTTTCGTGGCAGGCGCAGTATTTTAGACAGAAGGAGTGGAAAAATCGCAAAACGAATTGGCGCGAGGCCGTCACCTTTGCTCTCAACTTTACATTTTTGAAGGAAGTCTCGCACAATTGCTTCGTTTTTGATGTCGTCAACAAGACTTGAGGAAGTCTCGCTGAATGTTGCGTTTTTGATGTTGTCAAGTTTAAAATTTTCAAAAAATATCGCAGAATAGCTTCGTTTTCAAGCTTGCAGATGGATAGATAGAAAGATAGACAGAAAGATGGCTAGATCAACTACAACTTCAACTACAATTACCAGTACACAACACTACAGCTATAACAACGACAACTACAACTACTACAACTACAACTACTACAACAACTACAATACAACTGCAACTGCAACTGCAGCTACAACTACAACTGCAGCTACAACTGCAGCTACAACTACGCTACAACTTCAACTACACTACAACTACAACACAACTACAGCTGCAGCTACAGCTACAACTACATCTCCCACAACCACTACAGCCACTACAAGTACTACAACTACAACTTCAACTACGCTACAACTAAAACTACAACTACAGCATACAACTTCAGCAACATCAACTACACTACAACTACAACCGCTCTTCAGCTACAACTACAACTACAATTACATGGCACTTCGCTACACCACACTGCATCCTGCAGTTGTGGGCAAGGTGACCTCTGCAATCACTTCAAAAATCACAACCACCTTTCGGTCCATCAATGGAGTAGCTCTGCCATCCATGCATCACAACAACTCACCTCTCCTATAGTTACATTAAGGTGGCAACTACCATCCCAATACTAACACTTTGGCATGCCGGCTGCCAAGAGGATCTGCATAACTTGCGAAAAGTCTTCGACCGCTCGGTCAAGTAGAAGACCCGCACAAAAAAAACACAATCCCCCTGGAAAATGGAAAGTCGTCTGGCCGTTTTGCGATTTTTGTTTCGGATGAGATGTGCACTTGTTTACTTTATGACACGCCACGCAAGCTGCCTTTTCCGTATGTAGCTCCGCCGGTAAGGACAGGAAAACGCTGGAGATGCTATGGGCCACAAGCGTGCAGGATTGATATTGTGTAGCGAGTCCGTGCGCGCAGATGCAAGACACCATTGAAATATCTAATATCCACCCATATGAGCGTTCACATGCCGCCGACTCACAACCAAAAAACGCCATGCCAACACCAGCAAGACACCCACAAGCAAGAGACCGCGCATACACCACCAAAAGTACGGCTTAAACGCCACCGCAACACCAATAAAATAACTCGCAGACACAACATGACGCACATACATGCCCGCCCAAGCGCCACTAAGACGCACCTGCGCAACAAAAACGGATACACCGCGGGGTTGCACCAAGACATCACCGACACTCCACCAAGACGCCACCAAATCACGACTGACATACCACCAATATCACGACCCGCCGAACCAAGACACAACACACCCACAACCCACAACACCACGAAACCGGAGACAGACCGCAAACGCAGTGCCCAGACGACATGACGGAGACACCATCAAAACATATCAAAACACCATGATGACACCCACAGCCCAACATGAGCCCCACATTCTGCAATGCCAACCCAAAAGCACCCAAGATGGGCCAAAATGAATCCGAAACAGCCAAAACATGAACTTAACCCATTTTTTCTGCAAGTCAAAATTTCCGTCATCTAATTTCCATTTCCACACGCTGTTTATTCATAGCAAATTTCCACTAATGCCTCTCACCATGCTTTGTATGAGCGCTTGTGCAGCCCCATGAAATCGGATTAATTAGACAAATTTATATTGCTAGCGTTTAAGCTTTCCTATTCCCCGTTTGCCCTTATTAGATCAGATCAGATTGTTTGAAAGATTGGATTTAGATTGGATTCGATTGGCTTAGATTAGATTACATTGGGCTAGACTAGATTTGCCCCATTTGCCCTGGTTAAACTGAATTTAAACATGTGCCCTTCGAGTAGACTCGATTAGATTTAGATTTAGAATGATTTAGCTTCGGTTAGATTAGACTAGACTAGATTAAGTTTTGCTCTTCCCCATTTGCCTTTTCAGATAAGATTTGGCTCATCTCTTCTAAGACAGCTGCATGCAACCCACTTTCAGGTTTTCCCACTTGCCCTTCGAGCAGATTGCACTAGGCTAGACTAGATTAGACCAAATTCGATTGTGTTTCAAGTGTTCGATTGCTTGCCCTTGGAGTAGCTTGGATTAGAATATGTCCCCATCTGCCATTAGGCTCGTCTCTACTCAGACAACTGCACTCAAGCCAACGTTTTGGAAACGAAAGTGACTGGTTCTTTCAGGTTTTCCCATTTGCCTTTCGAGAAGGTTGCATTAAGATAGATTAGATCAGGCTAGACTTTTGATTTCCTTTCAAGTTGTTGCTCTTGTTGGATTAGATGATTTGCCCTTGGAGTAGATTAGATTGGAGTAGGAATAGATTAGATTACAGTATATAGATTGGATTAGAGTAGGCCAGTCAGGCAAGACTAGACTAAACCAAATTATGTGCCCTTCGGGATTTCGGGTAGATTAGATTAGATTAGATTAAGTAGGCAGTCAGGCTAGGCTGGGGGTTATTGGACTATTAGAGTATTATATTATCACTACTAGATATTTTTGATTACTAAATGTATTGAATTCTTAACCTGGACTAGATGATACTAGATGCATAATTACACAAATTAGATAGATCAGATAAATACATCAAACTACATAATAGATCAAGCTACTATTCTCTGCGTTTTCTATGTTATTCCTGTGTCTTTTGTGGGGCCCAAGCTCGCTGACCTTTTCTTTATGGGGCCTGAAAACGTGCCCTTAGCAACGTGCTCCATTTATCCGCTAACGCTCCTCTGCTGTATGCGGCAAGGGCCCAACGAACACATTTTTGGGCCCCACAAAAATGGCCCCCCTTCCTCCTGCGAATCTGATTTCCATGTTTAGCTTCGCTTCAACAACTCCCTGCGCTGTTCCAGCGCTTTCCGTCACCAGCGCTTTCCCTCATCCCCCTCAGAATATGGCAATAATTTGGGATTAGATATGATTAGATCCTCCATTTTCAGATGCTAGCTGCTAGCCATTTATTTTGTGCAGCCAATGAGTCGGGCCGGTCTTTCCCTTGTGCTTCCCGGCCGTTTGCATCTGAGCCGCCCAAGTGTTGCATGGCTGGATGCCATCGCCTTCAAGTGGACCGAACTCTTGAAACATCTTGAAACATGTTAAAACCTGTGGCTGAAGTCTGGGCATCCGGCAAAAGCACTGCTGACTCACCACAGTCTCCGGAAGCGTATCATCTGCCTGAGAAGTGGGACACGTATCATCACTGAATCATCACTGCTATATACTGCTGTCCTTGGCACTGGTCACGCGACTTCGAGCCCACTACCGACAGACGGAATCTGCTCTTGTCTTGCAACCCACAGTAGAGTAGACCAGACATGAAACTAGAAAGACATAGAAAGACCCAGACATTCAAAAGCAAAGCTCCAAAAAGGAAGCAGAAGCAATGAAATTGAGATGATTTGACATGCAAACATCTAGCGATCTCCGCAACTTGCAAGACCTCCCAGGACAAAGCGAAAGTATGCGGCTATGGCACTACGGTGCTCCCTGTAGGCACCATCTTCACCTGAGCTGTATGGCTGGTCCATAAAGCCTTGTCGCTTGTCATCCCACCCTGGTCAAGATGGTCTGACAGCATGCTGAGGCCCCTGCCGAAAACACAGGTGCCTTGTGATAGCAAGTCGTGATGAAAACATATGAAAAGCTGAAGCAATCTGACTTGTCCCAGAATTGTAGAACTTGAAGACTAGCAACAAGATTCCTGCAGCTATCGTTTAAACAAATGTGTTTTTGAACGTTCCAGCGTTGCCAACGCGTTGATGGGCTTTGCAGGTGCCATTTTTCTATGAACAAATGGTTGTTGTTGTTGTTGTTGTTGGTGGTGGTGGTGGTGGTGGTGGTGGTGGTGTTGTTGTTGGGGTGTTTGTCTGCCATCAGCAATGGTCAATGGTAGTAAAACTACTCTGAGATACCTGCAAGAAAGATACACACATGTTCGTAGACTTAATTTTGGTCCAAAATCTGGACCGTCTGCGGACATCTCAAAGTTTGTGAAACTTGGAACTTGGAGGTATTCTCTTTACTGTCAATCCTGTTTCTCAAGGCCCTCGGCTTCAGTAAAGCTGTCAACTCCACGCCTGGAAGCTTCGCCACGTAGCAAGAGTTCCACTGCGCCAGTGCTGCTGAACCTCACGTTATCTTTGCTTACTGATCGCAGCCAAAACCCGCAAAACCAGCACCAAAATGAGTCAAACAAATAGTCAGGTCATGTCAGAACAGAAAAACTGGAACTACACAGTTGACGTCCACATTTGATTCAAAATGATTCAAATCTGGGTGTTGGACAATGGGCGGCCTGCGTGATGCCTCAGAAAAGGGAAATGCAGTAGCCTTCATAATCATTCAAATAATATGAAATAATCAACGAGGTTTGCAGCACACGCCAAAACGTTGTGTCTGAGAAGAAGACACCAATCACTGAAACTGTCGTGGACCAAGCATCCCCATCTGGGCAGATTGGCTGGAACAAGAGATGTTCCCGATGTTGCACTCTCCAGAAATCGGCTCCATTCATAGCTTGGCTTCCCTAATGTTTAATTTATATTAACTTAATTTAAACCTGGCCCATTCCTCCAAAGCTTCCAGCTCACTGCAGCAATGCAGCTGAGCCTGCAAGGCGGCCTTTGTAGCTGTAGAAACGCTCCATGCCACTGCCTGAGGTCACATGGATATCAATTGATGCCAGTGCGAGATATTGTGAGATCATGTTGCTTTCAGTCCCGGCTTCCAAACCATTCCAAACCATTCCAAACCATTCCAAACCACAACAGCGAAGGCATCCACTCGTTGTGCCGATCATCTGGGTGAAGATCTGACGAAGATAAGGCCTCGGTCATTTCTCAAATATCACTCTGTCTGGCTGACTGTTGCAAGTAGAACACTGGCAGGACTAAGGTTTCAGCTAATAAGATCAGAATACATCAAATAAGTACTTGGCACCGTGGCTGTTGCTAACATTATCAGAAAACCTTTGCTGGAAGGATTTGCTTGGAATTTCGAGAATAAAGCGGACTGCAAATCTTGGATGTCCATAGTCGTTGATCTCCATTCTTCAGTGACTGCTGATAGGTATTGGTGGCAGTCGCCGACTTAGGATGGGCTGTTGCTGCATCAACTGGAAGCCAGACTCCAGAGCAGTCCAGTTCTCCTTTCAGATCTTTCAGAGTGTGGCTATCGCAGCGGAACAGAACGAGTTTCACTTGGTGCTTTTGTGACTTGGTCCTGCTGAAAGCCCACCACCAACGTCTCAAAGCGGACAATGCCTTCAGCTTCAAAACTCAAATCCACGAGACTCTCAGAACATGTGGGTTAAAAGTGAAGACCGAATATACATCAATATACCATATGTGTTTTTTGCATGTGTTTTCTTTTTTTTGCTACTAACCATCCATTCTTCTTTGGCCCAATTTTGACCCATCCCGGGGTCTGAACATGGCGCAGCCAAGCTACTTGAAGAGTTGGGAGCCTCAAAGACTTCAGCCTGGCGAAGCGTCAGCAGTTTCGGTGTCTGAGCATGGGGATACCATGGGACACCCATAAAAATGGCAACGTTTCTAGAGGAAAAATATGGGAAAACCATGGGAAAATTCTGATGAACCACTGGAATTTGGCAAAAACACCATGTTTGAGATTGGAACCTGGTGCCTAAAATTTTTAAAAGGCTAGCTTCCTGGTGCCTGTGCACCTAGAACCTACATCTAAAATTCATGTCCGGGACATCAGGTAAAGTATCTGCTTCGTGAAGGCCATCCAAAGGAGAACCCTTTGAGCTCCGAACGCTGTTGTTTTGATAGCAGTCGCATCGGCCTGTCAATGGCACAACGGTGGCACTCAGTTTTCAGGTCAGCTCAACCGAGCTCAACCGCTTCACAACACGGCCCATTGCCAGTGAGGATATAGTCTCTTCAACCAGGCACATTACTAGGTGCCTGAGTCTCTTTCCCCACTCATTACAGCTTATAACTTCACCTGGAATATACTTTCCTGGTGACCCAAAGACTTGAGCTTGTAAGGATGGTATGCCTAGATCCTGGAGTCGGTTTTTCTTCGGGATTCCAAGAGAACGGATTATGTGTAATCCACAATAAAAAAAGGACACATGTCAAGCCCGTTGTTTATCATCAACCAACATTTATCAAGGATATCGGATATCATCGTATATCCAAAAACAATGAATGGTCAAAAACCATAGAAAACCATACATTGGTCTTGTATTATTTGTATGGTCAATTCTCTACTTTGTGCTGGTTAAATCATCATCAACAGGCTTTCACGGCTGTCCTGGCTCAGGCTTCGAAACGTTTGGGGCTGCATCTACCGGACACCAGCTGGCCAAACCTTAGATCCCACACCATCGGATCGGATCGATGATGGGCTCACCAGGTTTCCCAGCAGTACGACCGGAAGCCACAGGCTGTAGAGCATTGGCTTCGCATGGTGCCCTGAGAGACTGAGAAATCTTCACAGTTTCACTTCACTTGATAGGATTTGATAGGGTACAGTATCCCTCCCATGTTGTTCATGGTTTTCCATGATTTTTGTAAAAATTACGATTTTGTGGCTATCCCGGCTATCCCCCATTTTTCAGACACATCCGCTGCACACCTCAAAGCTGTTGGAGCAGTAGTTCAGCGAGACAAATGTTCCACAGCCTCAGGCGATGAGACTCTGAGATTAGTTGCGTTGTCCGCACGGAGTTTTGTTTTGGAAGGTACAGTATGTGTGTATATATATAATATATAATATATAATATATAATATATAATATATAATATATAATATATAATATATAATATGTAATATATAATATAAAATATATAATATATAATATATAATATATAATATATAATATATAATAATATATATATATTATAATATATAATAATATATATATATATTATATTATATATAATAATATATATATATTATATATATTATATAATATAAAATATAAAATATATAATATATAATATATAAGATATAATATATGATATATGATATATAATATATGATATATAATATATAATATATAATATTATATATATAATATAATATATAATATATAATATACAAAATATAATATATAATATAGAATATACAATATATAATATATAATATATAATATATAATATATAATATATAATATACAATATATATAATATATAATATATAATATATAATATATAATATATAATATATAATATATAATTTTATATATTATATATATATTATAATATTATAATATTATATATATATTATGTTCCATACCCCAGAAAATCCTTAAAATTATCAAATCTGGAGAGCTCCACATAGCTCCCAGAACACCTGTAAAAATAAAACAAGGCTCAGAAGTCCAAAGTTGGCAACAGGACCAACAGGGTACCAGTTTGCTGCCCAGTCGGAGTCGATGCCCAGCGGCCAACAATCATGTCATTGTTCATGGCCAGTGGAGATGCTGCTGCATCACAAATATACGCCTGCATCAGAAATACCATGAAATCACATGAAATAGCCATGGTATAGTAGGGCATGAAATCACATGAAATCACATATTTGGGACCGTGGAATGGGGGAACATGAAACATCAGAATGCGTTGCCACTATCCTATCTCCCTTGATTCCGTGCCTGTTCCAACGCTGCAGTTGCTGCCAAAGGATCCTTTGGTAAAGGGCACAGAGCAGCACATGACGGCTACTTTAACATCAGCACTAACTTAAAAATCACCAGGTGGTCAACTGCGAACGGAATCCTATGCCTACACTTCAACACATTTCCACAAAACACTTGAGGATGTCAATGCTTCAGCTATTCAGCTTGACTGCATCAAGCAAGCTGTTCTGTCACCGTATGTCACATGCCTGGACTGAGAAGAAATAGATTGTATCTAACCACTGCCAAGCCCACATCACAGGAAAGCCACTTCTGACAAAAGCTGGATTTTGGCCAAGGAACAACTACCTCAAACCCCTTCAGAATTTCTTCCCCCAGGACTTGGTTGTGACCTCAGTCTAGCCAAGTAGTCAAGCTCGGTCAACAGCAACTCTCCGGAAAGAACATCCAAAATGGAGCTTTGATCCAAAATGGAGGTTTTACCTCGTATTCGACATCAAAAATGGGGATGCGAGAACCCTCTGTGTTACCAGCTTGATGGAAAGATGACGGGTGTGGAGCCATCCACCTGACCACAACTTCAGTAGGATACGATGCTGCAAAAATCTGCGGAATGACGACTCTCAGCACTTCTCATCCGTTCCTCCCACATCTCAACTGCAGGCCTTCAAGCCGAGGGGAACCCCAACCTCATTGGCCATGCAACACAAATTGCTCGGTCTTGGTCCCAAATTGTGAGGATTCACATCGATTGAATATACAGTATGGGCCAATCTTAAAATAGTTGCACAACAAAATGGTCGTTTATCATCATTTGTCCGTTTGTCCTGTTAAACTTGCTAAAAATCACCAGTTTGATCTATTTTGATCTACAAGTATTTTGAAGTTATGCAGTGTCAGACTGTGCACCATTTTCAGACAAAGGCATATGTTACATGTTACATATGTTACATATGTTACATATGTTGGTGGTTGCCGGCACCAACATCAAGCAAACATCCATGGCGCTGAGGCAAAAACAACACTGGCCAGGGCCAACACGACAAACCCTGCAATGACCTGACGAAAACATCGCAGCTGCCGTGACCATAGCATCGCAGCGCCGATGGCCAGCCCAGCTGAGGCTGTCACCCACAGCTTGTAGTTCATGATGAATTCTGGCCTTAGGACTGCATCAACATGCATCAACTGGCCATTGGAGAAGATCTGCGACCAGAACTTTCAAGAAATCCGTGTGTGCTCCCCTCCGACGAGACATTGAAGCTCAAAATCATGTAAAGTAGTTGTAGCACAGCTGAGAAACACGCCAGAAGCCGGCAAAAAAGCGGACAAGAATGCTCCTGACACCAAACTTGATAGCAACGGGCGTGATGTCCGTGTTTTTTGGTGATTTGCCTTCTAGGTGTTTGTACGCTCTCTCTCTCTCTCTCTCTCTCTAGACACAAACAGCCCAAACGGCAAACAGCTTTATTCAACTGCGCATGGGTCAAAATTGGTGAAAGATTGACCCAGCCATACCCAACATTACCCGACTAGTTGCTAGTTATTTTCCTCAACTACCAAGAGCAGCTGACTGCATCCCGTGTTCTGGTCCTGGTTTTGGACTTGTCTGCGCGGTTGTCAGCCTCACTGCATGCCACTGGTTGAGAATGTATCATAATGTTGATAGTGTCTAGGGTGATGAACTTCCACCAAAAACTACAGAGTGGATGTACATATTGTGCACTTTGCACAGTTTCTCCAAAATGGTGGTGTCTGAGGCAAAAACCGCTTCAATAGGCACTACATGGGCTTGGGCAGGTACCTGCCAAGAAACGCAGCCTGAACCTCCGTTGCTGAACTTACAAAAGGATACAGCACATTGCTGCATGGAGAAGCCCATCCCATTAAATCTCCCATTTGAACATTTGAACATCAAACATCTATGGGGTTCAACATGTTCCAACGACTGGGTCACCACCACGCCAGTCATAGCAGAATTTCCTTCAAGCTCTCGCTCCTCGGTCAGTCTCAAGGTTGGTATATGATGGAATGGTATATGACTACTGGAGCACACTCGATGTTGGCAAACCTCAAATGAAGCAACAAATGGTGGGTTTGTGGAGTTTGTCGATTTTGGGAAGCACGCCATCTTGGCACATTGCAAAGGTCCCGCCTGTTGAGCAAGAACTTTCTTGAACTTCCACCGCTCTCGCGCGACCAGCGCCATGGGATACATGACCTTGATGTCAAGTGCCCCTCGAATCATCGTCATCGTCGTATGTCGTATGTCGTTATATGTCGTCATTCTACCGTACCCGAAGTCTAAAAGTATCTGAGCTTCCAGCAATTTCGCCCAGAACAGCAAAAATACAGCCTCGCAGCTGTCATGCTTCTGGAGAAAAGTGACCCAACGAAAGCGGTTACAACAGCCGGGCTCCCAGCACAAACCCATGAAGAGTCCAAACTCACGAAGTGGCATCAACACACTCATGAGGTTCACCAGGAAACTGCCTCAATTGTCTCAGGCACCAAAGGCATCCAAAGGCAACAACGATGACATGACCGGAATTGACCGGACCCAGAAACACTGGATTCGCTTAACGCGCTTAAGGAAAAAATTGCAGAAACCCGGTAGCTTTTCCCTTGCATCAATCCAACCACCCAATATTTGCAACTGGCTGTAGATCTCAGATCCTTGCTTGCACCACAAAGACCCGTAGTCAAGCATGACACACCCGCGTTGCGGTAGACCTTACAACCCAAGCCTCCCTCCACGACAGCATTAGATAATGATAAATGAAAATTATAGACGTAGTTCTGGAAGGCCTCTCGCTTCATCAAAACAACCCCAGTTCAGGCTCTGAACACCATGAACCCATCCCTGGTGGCCATAGTCTTATTTTCATCTGGACTTTTTGGAGAGTGCAGCACACTATAGCACACTGTTTGCATTGATCAAGCATGGCTTCATGCCATGCTAATTGCTACCCCAGCATTGGGTATCGACCAATTCACACCCAAGTGTGTCACCCAAGCTAGTCGCTTCTCCAGGTTCCTGTGACATCAACAGCAGAAGGGCAGTTCCAGCAGCCCGGCAGCCCAAAGACATTCTGTGCCCCGATAAAAAGGTGAGAAATCATATTAACATATATATATATATATGAACTGTCGGAAATCAATGATGTGTGCCTCTCATAGGACCGCATGGCCCGCTCAAAGCGATCAAGTTCTTCTTCCTCCTCACCATCCTGGCAAAATCAACGGCCAATCCTACTGCCAATTTTTTCAATGGGTTGGTTTTGAGAACATCTACAGGAAACCACAGTTTTTACCGGTGAGTATATATTATATATACATGGTTTTCATGGGTTTTCCTGCAAATTTCCCCTTCAACCAAATCGGGGAAATGATGAACTGAAAGCCAACTTGGAATGCTTTGGGAACACCAGCAAACTCCTGCAACATAATCTGGATCCCTCTGTGCAAAAAATCGAACATGGCTTGTAGGATCAAGCCTGCTGTAATGCTGCACAATCCACAATTAGAATTCCGTCAAATACCTGCATCCCTGCAATCCCATCGTTCCTCGTTCCTAGCGCTGGACTGACTCCCCACCTTGCGAACCTCCTCTTGGGAATGCGGCAGAATGAAGGCTGACTGTCGCCAGGCATCCGTGAGCACAAAGATCATGTCAGAGCCTCGCCCGACGGACAAGGACAACTACAGCACTGCAATTGACAATACTGTACAGGGGGCACCAATGATCATCATCAAATTTCAGATTGTTTTTGTTCACGTTTTTCCCTTCTTGCATCTTCTTGCCTTTGGGTCAAGAATGCTTGATGAGACGAGCCCTGCAGCCCAAGGTGCCGATGCCGATGATCACAAAGGTCGCCACGCAGTTCACGATGCTCATTTTCTCAGAGATCGGCGTTTTGTACTGAACATATGACCACAGTGACGTGCATTGAAGGGCTGGACTCGCAGTAAAGTTGTTGGCGAGATTCGCAGTAACATGAGAAAGTTCACGCACTAGTTACTCGCCCAAAAGTTGCGGAGCTTTTGCCACCCTTCACTTAACAAAGCTAAGCAGTGTATTCAGGGTAGCAATGGGTAGCATGTTGTCGTTGGCAGATACACCCCATGTCCCAAGCTGTGGCTTCCACTGGCAGGCCAGAGAACTGCCGGTAGAACACGTATCCCAGAGGCATGCACCTGTCAAGCGGAGAAAAATCATGTCTGACCAAATACGGTCCCGTAAATCCAAGTAGATCCACTGGTTTAGTTTCCCTATGAAATGGCAATAAACATATATATATACATATATATATATCATAAAATGCCATAAATTGGATGGTAAATCTATGTAAATCTCCCATGCTCAGGACCCCCATTGAGGTGATGACTCGAGCACCAAGAGCGAGCCAGCGCAGGCCAAACTTGGTTGGCCAGAACAGTCCCAGGATGTCCCAGGTCATGGCTGGTGGTATGATTCAATATGATTCATTGGATCCCCCACTTCATCGAGCCCAGTAAGGGTTATACTGATTGCATCTGATTGCTTAATATGGATTAGGATAATTTAGGATACATTAAAGGGATTTAAAGGGTATTCTTCCTCCGAAAGGATCAGGCAACAGTGGTTTTGAACACTGCTCATACGGGAACCGCCCTGGTGAACATGAAGGTAGCAGGTGCAAGTAAATGGATGTCCATCTACCTAACATATCTAAAGATGGTAGTTGTAGGTACAGATCCTATGTCACATTGCCTTAGAGCAGAAATCTAGATGCAAAAAACTCTCCTGAGGCACCAACCATAGACTCCCGGTATGCACACAAACCAAAAGGAAGATCACAGCAAGGCCTTTCAAGAAAAATTGTATTAGACAATTTTGAACAAGTACTTAGACAATTTTGAACAAGTATTTAGTCCTCGTCTGTCTGTTGAAGGACTCCCACTTTCGAAGTCTGTCCACTTGCCTATGAGAGATAGAAGAACATCGGAAAACAGCGCGCTGAAGATGTCCGCTTCATCCTCTGCGCAAATTAAGCCCGTTGTCTTTTGAAATTTGAAGCTGGCGTCTGCGCTGCTCAGAACAGTTTGTCGTCACAAGAACCAACCCGCAGAACCCGCAGAATGTTAGATGGGTAAGCTCCGTTCCAGCTGCGCTGAGGTGTAGAAGACACGGATTCCAAGCTCCTCAATCCAGCATTGCAAAGGACCTCCTCTTTAGATCTAGTTCCCTAAAAGTGCCAGTGACTGCCAGTGTCTCTCCTGGAGATCCTTTTGATGTGTGTTCAAAAGCCCGTGCAGGTCCTGCCAACAATTGCAATCGCTGCAAATGTCTCTATGTTTCAAGCTGTACAACACCCTGTGATGTGACACGAGTCAAATCGAGTCAACACGTGAGCCATGTGCCGATCAGAGATGAAGTGACGTCTGGCTCCCAATGTCACCTGTACAAGTAGTAAGAGAGTAACCAACAGTACCTCATGAACTCAACCGTCTAGACAAATGCCAAACGAGAGTGATGGTGTTTTGAAGAGGGAACTGTTTTTCCCTGCAAACATGCTGCTTGATGGTGTTATGGCTCACCCCATCATGATTAGAAATTCCAAAGATAATGGTTATGTTATAATAAACATTCATAAACATTAATAAACATTAATAGACATTAATAAACAATATTAACCCCTATCAACCCACAGTAATCGATTGATGACCATCCCCTTGAAGTAACCCATGCAACTTGACGTCTAAAAGGTGAACTCCGGTCCCCGCCAAAGAACTTTTCCCTGGCCGCTAGAGCTGCCTGAAACCGCACAAGGCACGGTTCATTGGGTTGGCTTAAAGGAAAATCTACAGGAACCGAACCCTGCCCCCCAGGTTTATGGGCAAAACATGGAAAAACATACGTAGTTTCCTGCAGATTTTCCTGGAAACAAACACATTGGACCTTTCTAGTGTCCTCTCCTGATATGAGACCCTTTTTTAAGACTCTGTAAATCAATAATCACAAGATTCCCGACTCTGTTTGCTGGAAAAATATGGCGCAGTCCCTGGGGTGCAGGCCGCATTGCTGCTGAAGTAGCCATCTGTGCCTTCAGCCGAAGGGTTTGATTGCTCTGTCATGGCCGAGGTTCAGTTGACTGGGCACTCTGAGTGCAATGTGTTGATCGTGACGGTTCCAAGATGTTCTAAGGCACCGGACCAACGGACTGGCTGAAGAGAAAGAAAGACCTTGTCACAGCCAATTTCAACATTGGAGTTTCTCGGCACTGCGACTTTGAGAGAGAAACTGATCGTTTCCAGCAAGGGAAGGAGTCAACAAGTTGCTGAGACTCAAGTGTGAAACCCAGTTTTAAGATGTTTTAAGTATGAAGCGCCATAAAGCCAACGTCCCGACACCTGGTCAGCGAACCTCAAGGTATTCGACTGTGCATTTTCGCCTCCTTCAGGAGGTACGAAGTCCTTGGGGAAGAATCGCTGCAACCTGCGATAGGCACGTTGGATCTCAGGGACTCTGGCTGCATCACCCTGGTAACCCAAAAGCAAGACGGCGCACAGCACATTTTTTTAAAAATATTGTGGTGCGGGCAGCTGTGCTCTGCGCGAAATCGACGTGAGATCTTTACTGAAACATCGTGCACGCTGATGGCATCAGGAGCCGCAATTCACCACAGCGTGCTGCGTCAGCTACGTCTACATTCTTCTAGTCACTATTTCTGCGAAAGTAATTAACTCTATCCCATCTTTCTAGTTGTTATTTATTATGCGTTTAGTTTGTTTCGCCGCAGGGGGAGCGAGGACGAAGCGTGGACGGACAGAACACCGTGCGAAATAAAAACCAAATGACGGAGGGAGTTGACCAAAAGAGCATGAATACGAAGATATGAAGATGACAGATAGTGAGTGATCATGAAAAATGAAACATGATGAAAAATGGGTCAAGACTTCTCTGTACAAAAGCTTCTATGCGTAAAAGCTACTGTGTGTAAACGCGTCTGTGAGTAAAAGTTTCTTTGTGTAAAAGTTCTTCTGTGTAAATGTTTTTCTGTGAAAACACTTCTGTGTGTAAAAGCTTCTGTGTGTAAAAGTTTCTTTGCATAAAAGCTTCTGTATACAAAAGCTTCTGTGGGTAAAAACTTCTCTGTGTAAAAGTTTTTTGTGGAGAAACTTCTGTGTGTAAAAGCTTCTGTGTAAAACGTCCTCTGTGTGTAAAAGTTTCTGTTTGTAAAAGTTTCTTCGCGTACCAGCTCTGTGTTAAGGTTTTTTTGTGTAAAATCCTCTGTGTGTAAAAGCTTCTCTGTGTAGAAGTTCCTCTGTATAAAAGCTCCTCTGTGAAAAAGCTGCTCTGTGTAAAA